>WOR8_10004077_pt1 | contig 14250 bp, 9 predicted proteins | sample DeeMarSeWOR38_10_FD_19890 | JGI IMG/M metagenome (IMG submission 19890) | reverse complement strand
ATGACATCCTGTTGCCGCAACGAATCAACGAGACGGCGCGATGAAAAGCCTGCAAAACGCGCGCTGACAATAGGGCTGCACTCAGTGTCCTCAACAGGGCTTAACAGCTGGGCGCCTCGCTGCTTCAAGCCTTCTGCCAATCGTGTCCTGAGTTTGAAATCGTGCGCGCAAACGGCGTCGACCCCGAGGCTGAGGATGAATTTTATCGCTTCAGCCAACCCCAGGGCGCAGCCGTAAGCCATGGTGCCGAATTCGAACCGTCCGGCATCATCGCGATATTGGATACGATCCGCCCGCAGATCCCACATATCGGTGTGGCTTCGAAAACCCGCCAGGCCGGGCTCAAATCGGGTTTGCAGGTGCGGCGCGACATACATGACAGCCGCGCCAAAAGGGCCGCAAAGCCATTTGTAGCCGGCGGCCACCAGAATGTCGACCCCGTCGCGGGATACATCGATGGGGATCGCTCCGGCGGATTGGGTGGCATCCACCGCCAGCAGCGCGCCGTGCGAGTGGGCCACTTCTGCCAGGCGTTGCAGATCATAGCGTTGCCCGCTGCCAAACTCAACGTGGGAGATGGCGACAACCGCGGTATTGTCATCGACAAGCCCTGCCAATTCGTTTTCGTCGGCATAGTAGTCGTTGGTCCGCAGCAAACGGATCTCACACCCGGTGGTGTTGGCCACCCTCAGCCAGGGATAAATCGTACTCGGAAACACCACATCGACGCCCACGATATTTTCTGGCCTGGCGGGCATCATGGCCCAGGCCAGTGAAGCCACCAGCTCGGTAAAGCTGGACCCGACGGCAATATCCCGGGCCGTGGCCCCTATCAGCCTGGCGAAGGCCTCGTGCACGCCTGAAAAAACACTTTGCTCGGCGGCCTCGTCGAAACCAAGGGTGCCGTTTTCTGCCAGATCTCTTTGCCAGGCAACGGCGGCCTCGCAGGCACCTTTAAACATCAGCGCAATCGAGGCCGCATTGAGATAGGTAAATTTTGATATGGCAGGAAAGTACTCGCGGCCGGCGAGTGGTTCGATATCCATCAATTCTCCATAGAACGGCACGAGGTGGTTTTTTTGCTTATCCGGCTTTTAATCGTTACTCGGTATTTAATTCCATCCACAACGGCCTGTGATCGGAAATATGAAATTTGACATACTTATTGAATTTGGGGTTGGCACCCTTAAGGCCGTGTTGTTGTTCGAGCTCATCCCACTTGTCTTTGAAAACGGCATTGTCGAAATCAAAGACATCATAGCGTCGGGTGCGAGTTTGAACCGCCCCCGGCGTAATGGCCATCTGATCATAGGTTTTGCTGCCGTCTAGATTTGAGCCGCCGGCCTTGGAGTGCGCATCGAGGGGTATGAGTCCCGATTTGAGCAGCGCCTGGTACGCGGCGTCATCATTGTTCATTGCGGGTACATTCATATCCCCCAGCAAAATGATGTCACGGTCATAGGTGGTGCTGCCCCTGGCCCGCGACCCGGCCCATTTGCCCAGTGTATAGATTTCCAGAACGCGGCGGGCATATTTGGCGCGTTCGGCGACCTTTTTGGAATCTTTGAAGCTGCCAAAATAAAGATGCACGTTCACCAGGGTGAAGTTTAAGGCCCCGCTTTCAAAGGATCCGATGAAGGGATTGCGGTCAAAAGGCGTGAATCGCAGATTGTAAAACACGTCAACGCGCTGTTGTTTTGCGACCAGGTAAGGAACCACCACCGTGTGGCGGGGAAAGTCTTTTTCCGGAATAGCGATCTCGGCAAACAGTCTGCCGGGCTTTACCTTTCTCTTCTTGAAGACAAACGCCAGACGCTCATTGTTGCCGGCCACATCATTGATGATCCAGTCATAGCCGGCGCCCATGTAATCGACGATCTGCATGAGGTGAACCAGATTGCTTTTCACCTCCTGTACCGCGATTAGATCAAACCGCGACATCAGGTGGGCGATGAGTTCCAGGTCCTTGGGATCTCTTTTCTGCTCGCCGAGATTGGCGATGTTCCAGCTGGCCAGCAGCAGGCGTCCACTGCTGGATCTGGGGACATTCCGCTCGGCAAACAATGAATCGAGGGAGGCTTTTTCCTGGGCCAGGTCATAGTTGAAATCGGGGCTGGGGCGTGGAAATGAAGGCATTGGCAAACTCCTTTCCGCAGGGGTTCAAGGTTCAGGTAAAAAGGGGCTCGGGATTAAATGTTCAGCGGGTTTTTGGAAGTTATATTCTCTTCCCCGAACTTTTTCAATTAATTTTTTCTGCTGGCGGATTAGATCGTAACCACAGAGGGCAGCGGTTTGATAAAATGCTGCCTGAGACTGTAAGTATAGGCTCCCTGGGCGGGAATCAGCAAAATGTCGCCGGGTTGGATATCATCGCCAAAGTACATGTACCCCCAGATGTCATGAGGGGTGCATAATGAGCCGAGGATGTGGCAGGGTTTTTCATGCAACGATGGACGCGTTAGATTCAGGATGGGACAGTAATCGGTCTCGAAGCGTTCCCAGCCGACAGTGTTGGTGCCGGCATCGGTGATAACCAGATCCGGTGCCTTTTTATCGACAACTGAAATCAGCAACTGGACGGCATCGTTGCATATCCAGCGTCCGGGCTCCAGACAGATTCGGCATGCCACGATCGGAAAAAGATGCTCGTGAATTGCGGCACTGATTCTGTCGGCGAACGCTTCGATGGTAGCGGCCGGGAACCGGTGGTGGGTTTCAACCGCTCCGACCCGCTTGCCGAGGGCCTCGTGCAGTTTGCCTTCGGGCGTCCCTGCGGCCTGCAGCCATTCGCCCTGAGCCGGCCAGTAGCCTCCTCCGATATCGATAAACTCGATTCGGGTAATAAACTCAACGGGCATATCCGCCAGCACCTTGCCAAGCAGCTGGATAAAGGCAACCTGGGGGTCGGGTGAAAGATTCCAACTGGAATGAAATTGCAACCCGAGCAGTTGAATGTGATCACAGCGGCAGGCCGCATCATAGAAGGCCGGCAACTCCTGGGCAACAATACCGAATTTACGCCACAGGCCATCCGGATTGACGGTCAGACGCACCCCGCAGCGAACATTCCGGTTCAACCCGGCCGCAATGCTTTCCAGCCGCCGCAGCTCACCGAAACTGTCGATCAGAATCACGACCTGATCAGCGTGCGCAACGGCCAGATGCAGCTCTTGGTCCGTTTTCCCGGGACCGCTAAAGATAATGTCGGCTGCGCCAAGATTCAAAGCCATTTCCAGTTCAAGCCCACTGGAAACATCCAGACCAAATTCGGCCTCGAACAGAACCCGGGCAATATCAGGGTGGTTATTGCTCTTGACAGCATAGTAAAATCCAACCGCGGGCAAAACCTTTTGGAAGGCCCGCTTCAGCCGCCCGGCGCGATCCCTCAGAATGGATGACTCCTGCAGGTACAGGGGAAGCGGGTGCCTTTCAAGGACTTCCAGGTAAAGATCCCGCCGGTCAAAATGGTATTGCACGTAGGCACGCAACTCATCCGGCGGCAACAGCGGGGTGGTCCGGGCCAGAACTTCGCTGAGTCGTTGGCTTAAATCCGGGGGCTGGGCTTTCCTCACAACTTATTCAACCTCCACGATTAACTTGTCTAACAGCGCCAGGCACTGCGCTTCCACTGTGTCGGCGACATCCGGCTCAAAGATAATGTGCCCCAAAAGCCAGGAGTCATAGTCCTGCGGCGGCATCTTGATCCGATGTCCCGGTTGGCGGGTCAAATGGATCTCTCTTACCCGCGCATCCTGCTCCAGGCGCTGTCGATCGATTTTTCTCAGAATTCCGCTCCTGTCCGCATGCAGACGCATCGCCAGAAATGCACGGGAATCTGAAAATGGCTTCCATTGCAGCGGCCTCTGCCGGCAGAAATCCAGAAACAGCTTCAGGATATCCAGATCGCAGCCCCGTCGCAACAAAAAGGGCAGACAATCTCCCCCCGGGCGGGGGGCCAGCTCCAGCAGAACGACGCGCCCCTCAAAAATCATAAAATCCAGCATACAGATGGCCCTCGCAAGGCCCAGGGCGGTGGCACTGCGGTATAGGACGTCGTGCAGCCGGTCGATGCTGCCGATTGGGGCGGGCACCGCCGATGTCAGCAGATAGCCGCGTGCCGTTCCAAAAGCCGAATCCGAAGAGACAATCTTACGGGTAAGCCGGATAATCTGGGCGCTTTGATTCTCCAACAGGAAATCACAGCTGTATTCGTCTCCCGCAATGTATTCTTCCACCAGGATTTGGGGCCCATCGACAGGCAGGTGCTTGTACAGGGGGTCGTTGCGGCGGCGCGCGAGTCCCTGCCGGATTAGCTCGAAATTTTGTCCACAGGACCGGGGGCTATCGCAGTAATAGACAAACTCGCTGCCGCTGCCGCAAATCGGTTTGAGAACGCAAGCGGAGCCGAGCTCTTCGAAAAAAGCAACCGCCTCCTCTCGTGTGCCGACTGCTCGGGCTTTGGGCGTTTGAAGATGATGCGACCGCCAGAGGCGCTTGGCGACATCCTTGCTGTGACAGTTATTGACTGCCGCCACCGACGGGTATGGCAGCTGATAATGCCGGGCCAGCCTGGCGGCCAGTTCCATTGATTCGCAGTCGAAACAGGCCACACCGTCCAGGCTGAACCCATAGCGCTTGAGGTGCTGATCCAGCAACTGCCGGCAATGGCTGTCGTCATCCAGCGAGCATAATATCTCTTCGGTAGGCGATGGGCAGGGTTCCTTGGCCTGGCGGCGCACATGGGGCTCGGTGAGAAACAGCGCCTGCTCCGGATAGCTGTTGCGAATCCAGTCGATGTAGTCGGCGGTCGTTCCGACTACCAGGACATGCGTTTTACCAGGCACGGATCGCTCTTTGCTCGAAAATTTCGTCCGGCTGGAATGCCATGGCCGGCTGGCCCGTTATCTGGTAAAGCGGACGGGGACTCAGGTGAAATCTGGCTTTCCAGTTGAAATCACCGCACAGAAAGTCGACCACCGCCAATCGCTCGCGGCAGGAGCGTTCAAAATGGTGAAAATTGATTAGTTTGGCAACACCTGGAAAATCACGGTGCGTGCCGCCGGCCAGGACGACATAGCGCGAATTCCAGACGGCACCCACGTCCACCGCGGCAACCGTGCCCCCGATGACAACGGTTGTCACGCGCAGCATATGATGGGCATGCAGCCAGTTGAAAAGCTGCTCAAACGCGTTTAAAAATCGGGGATCCGCGAAATAGGATTGATCCTTGAAGCTCTCCAGATTTAGACGGAGCATTATGTCAATGTCCGCCAGCTGGTCGTAGCGATACGTCACGCCACGTTCATGCAGACGCTCCAGTTCACGGCGAATGTTTTTGCGCGATTTCCCCGAAAAGCCCTGCAGATATTCCTGATAGGAATAGCCGTATTGCGGTGGATAAAACAGGTACCCAATTTCATCAACGGTCAGGCTGGTTCCAGTGGGCGGCAGAGTGTCAGGGCTCAGGTATCTGATCTTAAAGGCCGATGGAATGTGGTCGATCAGTGCCCTGGTCACCCATGAGTTGTCAGCAATCACCCTGTTTTGCTCCAGCCATGTCTTGCCATGCCACAGCTCACCCGGAAAATGCCCGAAACACTGCTCTTCATCGATCCAGCTCAATGCCAGCATTCCCTGGAACGAATCGTTATCGCTGGCAACCAGGAAATACGGATTGTGGTTGAAATGCGCCTGAAAACACGCTCTGACCGGCCATAAGTCAAACAGGCATTGCCTTGGCCAGTAGCGTTGCCATAATGTTTCGGCCAGTTGAAGATCCTGTATGGCACTTATTTTGAACATCGCCGCCCTCCTAGCGTCTCATGGTAACGTTTAGAATGCTGTGGCTTCCGCCAAAATATGTTTGTGAAAAGGCTTGCACTACTTCGGGATCATAAGCTTTGCAGCTGAACACGTCCAGGTAGGCCGTATGGGTCAGGTTGGCAAAATGGGCCGAAATCAGAGAAGTTTCGATCAGCTGCACCATTGAATACCCGGCGACGCGCTCTTCTTCGCCAAAGTGCACGATCTGGGTATCGCCGAAGCGTTTCATCTGGATCAACTCGCAGAGCTCGATGACAAACCGGCGGATTGCCGTCTCGCTGCGAATTATCCAGGGTGTGCAATCATATATGTCGACAGACGCAGCAATGCCCCACACCATGGCGGTGACAGCCGGCCGGTCATTTTCCCAATTCTTTTTCCACGGGTTGTTCTCAACCGTTTGTGATATAAGCATGAAGCCTCCCTTTCAACCATTGGTTCTGTGTTCAAAACGTCCTAATCGACCTGCCATACATTTTCCGTGCCAATTTTATAGTTTTTTTGTAACATAATGATATAATAAGAATTGCTATTAAATGCCATTTACTGGATTCGAATTTCAAGCGGAAAAAAAGAAAGAATATACCGATTTATGTTGCAAACAGAAAATATTTACCGTAAAGTTAACTGGAAGTGGGCGCGATGTGTATGATCCGCTGGCAGCCCAAAAATGTTTCCATTTTAATATTTAATTACAAACAGTTAAAATTTTCAGCAGAAGCGTTCCGACAAAGGCCGGTCGGTGAAGATTTCGGTATGAAAATACTGAAATACAGGCCGTCCTGGAATCGGGCTTCACCTGTTAAAGGAGGAGCCGAATGATTCTCCGTGTTGCCTTGGCCGTTAAGGAAGACGGTTTGCAGCGTCATTTGCAGCGTCATCTGCCAGAAACCGATGTCGGGGTAGAGACATTCAACCACCCGCGAACTATCTGGCGCAAGGTGCTGCACAGCGGCTGCGACATGATCATCATCAGTGCCGAATTTATCCCCAAGCCGATTGACAGCGGTATTGCCATGCTCAATCAATTGCCCGAGAACCCGACGACGGTTATTATTCACTCCGACGATTCCCCGGAAGAACATGCCCGCCTGGCAGCTGCCGGGGCCGATGTCGTTCTGTACGCTGACATTTCAAAGAAAAGGATATATGAAGCCATCGAGTCCGCGCTGGAATCACGCCGCCAGTTCATCCAGCGCAAGCGTTTTGATCGCCGGGGCCTTTTTGAACCGAGGATATCCGATTTCGTCACCGAAAGCCCCGCGATGCGTATCTTCATGGAGGAAGTTCATCAGATCATTCCCAGTGACTCCCCCATTCTGCTGATCGGCGAAACCGGTGTCGGCAAGGAACATCTGGCCAAAGCCATTCATGCCGACAGCCCACGCCATATGGGCCCTTTTATCTCGGTCAACACAGCGGCGATGCCCGAGCAGCTGCTTGAAAGCGAGCTGTTCGGCCATGAGCAGGGGGCTTTTACCGGTGCAATCCGCTACCGCCGCGGCGCCTTTGAGCTGGCTCATGGTGGCACCATATTTCTGGATGAAATCGGCGAGATGCCACTGCATTTGCAAACAAAGCTGCTGCAGGTTCTTCAAAATTATGAAGTAAAGCCCATCGGCGGGGAAAAAACCCTTGATCTGGATTTGCGGGTCATCGCAGCCACGAACCAGAACCTGGAAGAGGCGGTTGCCAGTGGCCGGTTTCGCCAGGACCTTTATTACCGTCTGGGGGTCCTGATGCTGACCATTCCCTCTTTGCGGGAGCGCAAAGAGGATATCCCGGCGCTGACCCGGCGATTTACGACGTATTTCCGGTATAAAATCGGCCGCGAGATCGGCAGCTTCTCGAATGACGCCATGAAGGCTCTCTGTAATTACGACTGGCCGGGAAACGTGCGTGAGTTGATGAATGTGATCGAGCGCGCCATGCTGCTCTGCAAAACCAAGGAAATCGGTATGGACCAGTTGCCCACCGTCTTTCAGGCCGGGGCGCAAGCCCTGGAGACATTTTTGCCTAACGGCAATTTGAGTGGTGGTAATTGGCTTGATCGGCCATTGCCGCAGCTGCAAAAGGACATCATGGACCGAATTGAACGAATTTACCTGCAGCGCGTTCTAACCAGAACCGGGGGACGGGTTGACCGGGCGGCACGGATTGCCGGCATTCATCCCAGAGGATTATACAACAAAATGAAGCACCTTGGCCTGCACAAGGAGGATTTCAAAAAAATGCGCGCCGGCCAGGGGCAATAAACCGCACGGCCGACTCGCTTCACCCGGAAAATAAGCTGTGGCCGTCCATGATTTCAACCAGGGCATCGACCAAATGATCAAAATGGGCGATTGCCTTTTCGATCGGTGCTGCCGAGTTCATGTCGACGCCGGCCTGCCGCAATTCATCCAGCGGGAATTTGCTGCCGCCCAATTTTAAAAAATCCAGATAGGCCCGCCGCGCCGGTTCTCCCTCGCTGACAACCTTATCCGCCAGCGCCAGGGCCGCCGATAACCCGGTGGCATATTTGTAAACATAAAAAGCTGAGTAGAAGTGCGGAATCCGCAGATACTCCAGGGACAGCTCGGGATCCAGCACCAGGGTGTCGCCGAAATAGGTCTCGAGCAACTGGCGGTAGATGGCGGTCATGACCTCCAGGGTCAGGGGCTCATTGGCTTCGACCACCGCATGGGTGGCCTTTTCAAATTCGGCAAACATGGTCTGCCTGAACAGGGTGGCCCGGATGTTGTCGATTTCACGGTTGAGGATGTAGGCCTTCATCTTCGGATCTTCTTTGTAAAGGTTCAGCAAATATCGGCTGAGAAGGTCTTCATTGAAAGTGGAGGCCACTTCCGCCACGAATATGGTATATTCATGGTCGACATAGGGCTGGTGCTTTCTGGAAAAATAGGAATGCATGGAGTGCCCGGCCTCGTGAATCAAGGTGTAAAGACTGTTGATGTTATTCTCCTCATAGTTCAGCAAAATATAAGGCGGCGAATCATAACAGCCTGAAGAATAGGCACCGCTTCGCTTGCCCCGGTTTTCGTAGCGGTCGACCCACCCTGACAAAAGACCATCCCTGAGAATCCGGGCATAGTCATCTCCCAGGGGCTGCACGGCGCTGGCACAGACCGCCACCGCCTCCTCGTAAGGCATGTGGAACTGAACATCTGAAATGATCGGGACATAGGTGTCATAAACATGAAGCGCTTCTATCCCCAGAACCGACCTGCGGAAGCCCAGATATTTGAAAAGCGGCTGACGGTTGGCTTTAACGGTTGCGATCAGGTTGTCATACACAGCCTCCGGAACGTTGTCGCCGAAGAGGGCTGCAATCCGGCAATTCTCAAAATTTCTGGCCCGGCTGTAAAAGAGGTCTTTTTTTACCGAGTGGGCCAACGTTGCCGCCAGGGTATACTGATGATCCTGGTAGGCCTGATAGTACTGGAAGAACACCTTTTTGCGAACATCGCGATGGGGGTTAATGAGAAACGTCATAAAGTTTCCATGGCTTAATTCAATTTGATGACCGTTCTCATCGGCAACGGTACCAAATTTTAGATCCACATTGTCCAGCTGACCGAAAACCTGCGAGGGGGCAGCGGCAACCTCGCGGCTCATGGCCAGAATCTGTTCTTCTGATGCGTTGCGGGTGTGGGGTTTGTGACGCAAAATTTTTTCCAGATAAAATTTGTATTCGCCGAGGGATTCGTCCCCCAGGTACCGGTTGACCACCGCATCCGGCAGGGATTGGATTTCAGGCGTCATGAAGCTGGCCATTTCCGAAGCACGCGTGAAGACATTCAGGGCCTTTTCGTGCAGCCCCAGGTAAAATTGGTTGGACTTATCCTCGTCACTTTTCAGATGGGCATAGGTATACAATCGTTCAATTCTGCGGGTCAGGTCCAGATGAAATTCAACCGCGGCTTTGAAAAGACGAACGCCATCTTTGAGACGACCCCGATAAGTCTCGTAATGCGTTAAATCCTTTTCAACCTGAATAAATAACTGTTCCCAGGCCTCTCCGGTTTCAAACAACGGTGCCAGGTCCCATTTATGCTCATCGGGTATTTCCTTTCTGGCAGCTATCATTGTTGCAGTCATATCGTATCCCTTCAATTAATTGACATTTTAGAGACTGTCGGCTATAATTATCAGATAATATAAGATTTTTTGATTGTTTCAAAATCAAAAACCATTTCCCCGACAGGGATCGCACAATCGCTAGCTAAAACGTTAAGCTAAATTCGGCAAGGGTGCAACCCACTTTTTCTGAATTCAGGCACCGTTTATATATAAACAAGATTAGAGAGGTCATCTTGGCGACAAAAGCCATTAAACTCAACTATCTTTCGGCCGAGCGATTCCTCCGAGACTATGAGCGGTTGTGCACGGGCAAGATCTTTCTCCCCACCAAAACCCCCCTGCCCCTGAAAACCAGGATATCTTTAAATATTTCGGTGCCGGATATTGAAGATGTGCACAGCGTTGAAGGCGGTGTCATTAAAGTCATCGATGAGCCAACCGCTGCCAGGCTCCAGAAACCAACCGGTATGCTCATCGGCCTCACCGGCGGTCCGGCAGCCGCTCTCAAAGAGTTTAACCAGGCTTTGAGCGCCAACACCTATTACCGCATGCTGCTGAATTTATCGGATACCCCCGGCGGGCAGACCGCCGCCCCGGTGGCGCCGGACTCAGACGATCAGCCTGCGGCCGCGCCCGAGGCCCCGGCACCCTCCGAGGCCGTCGCCGATGGTAGCGCCTTGACCATGGATTGGATCCGTGAAGCGATTGCCCAGGAAGAGGCGGCCAGAGATAAAGAAGCGGCTGCCCAGATGGCCGCAGCGCCGGTTACTGAAAAAAAGCAACTCAGCCTGGAAGATCGTGAGAGGGCCAAACCGTCCGGTGAGTTTCTCATGGACCTGACCAAGGCCATGCTGCGAAGCGGCTATTATTCACCGGACCATCCCGGCGCAGCGGGTGCCAAGCAGGGTCTCTACGAAGCCTTCCAAAAATGCCTGGAAGCATCCAATGAATTAACGATCACCCATCAGGAGACCCGTGAATACAGCGATATCCTGATAACCGGCATCCTGGATGAGCCCGTAAACGTGAAAACCCTGGTCGGAACGGGCATGGCGGAGCTTTTCGTGCCCAAGCTGCGGGAATATTTTAAGCGCAAGGCCCTGGTCAGCTTTTCCGTCAAAAAAAATATCACCCCGGAACATTTCGAACGCTTTGTGGATATCATGAGCGACCCCAAGGCGGATACGGGCGAAAGAGATAAAATCGGCGAACTTCTGTCCAACCAGCTGATTGAGAACGATATCACCGAAATTTCCGCCGTTTTTGTTGATGATCTGATTATGCTGGAGTTAAACCTCCCCTTCCGGGTGGAAATGGCCATTCAGCGCCTGGCCAAGGATCTGTCGGTGATGCCCCTGTTTAAAAACAAAGATCAAGAGGGTATCCGGACGATGAAGCTGCAGATCATCCAGGATATCCTGCGCCCGTTGAAGCACCCCGAATTTTTAAAAGATCTCATTATCAATTGCTACATCATTGCCCAGCACGTCGAGGACCTCGAGACCGAAGATATCGAAAAAGTCATCATCGACGGGTTCCCGCTGGATTCACTGCTGCCGACTTCGCGCTATATTTTCGAAGAGCTCGATCGCCTGCGGGAAATGAAAGTCGACAGCCCCGACAATCCCACCCTCAAAAACCGTTTCGAAGGTGTCAGAAGAATTTTAAAGTGGGTTTCCAGGCGCCTGGTGCTGGAAGACGTTCACGGTGCCCAGAGCTTTCTGGAACAGCTTTATGTGAACAAGGTGCTATCTTTTGAGGAACTGCCGTCCGATGTTCAATACCTGGTCAATACCGACAAGATGGCTATCGATGTGCAGCACCATATCCGCAGCTATGTTAACCGGATCCTGAATCTCGATAACCCCGATGACGCCGCCGTGCTGGTGAAGCTGATGCGCCGGGTCCTGCCGGCTTTGATCGCCAAGGCCGATTGGCAGGTTATTTTATATCTCGCCAAAGCCACGGCTAAAGCGAGCATGACCGGCAATCTGTTCAAAGACACCCCCGGGTTGCCCGCCAATCCGCTCCAGGTGGTTTTTAAGGATCTCAACGAAGAGATGGTCGCCGGATATGAGGCGGCGGATGAATCCCAGCGGATCCTTGTTGACCAGATCACCGATTTTCTGGGACCCCAGGGCATTCAGATTTTGAGTAAAATTCTTTCCGACAGCGAGGATCGTGGCGCACGCAAAAACGCCATGGACGCCCTGACCCAAAAAGGGGACCTGGTCCGGGACTGGATATTTAAAGTTCTGGATGATCCCGAGCAAAAATGGTTTTTGAAAAGAAACGCCTTGATGCTGCTCGGATACGTCGGCAAAAAAGAAAAAGATATCGAACGGGCCCGCAAACTCTTGCACCATGCGCACCCCAGGGTGCGTGACGAGGCACTGAATGTGGTCATCAAGCTAAAAGCCGCAGATGTTGAAGACCTGGTCATCACCGCGCTTGGCGATGATGACGACAAGGTTCGCTGGCGCGCCTCAAACGGCCTGGCGGATTTATCACCGGTTTCGGAGGGATCCATCCACAAGTTGCTGGGCCTGATTTCCGCCGAAGCACCTGAAGACCCGCAGGAAGCCGTCACCCATTACCGCAAAACCGCTCAGTTGATCAGGTCCCTCGGCGGAATAACCGATATGCCGAATCGAGAGGTAGCCGAGGACACTATTCTCGACCTGGCCCGCCAATCAACGGATCAAAAAAAAGGCTTTTTAAAGCGCATCAAGAAAGCCAGCGAGCCGGATCTGTCTTCGGTTTTGTCAGCCGCCATCTCCACCCTTGGTAATATCGGCGGCCCCAAATCGGAAGCATTTTTAGAAAAACTGGCGCGGAGCAAATCCAGCCAGGCCGAATCCGCCCAAAAAGCCGCCAACCATATCCGCCTGCGTAACGTGGAGCAACTGTCGGAGGCACCTTCTGATGCTGAAACACCGGCTCCAGCTTGAGCGGCTCATTTCAAATTCCAAATAACAAATCTCAAAACTCAAACAAATTCCAATGACCAAAATCCGAAATTCCAAACGCGTTTCGGTCATTGAATATTTGAATTTGAGATTTATTTGGGATTTGGTGCTTGAAATTTGGGATTTAAGCGTTAACTGCTGAATTCATCCAAGCGATATAGGTTGTTAGGATTTGCGAACTTTCTTGGCATAAATGGCGGCATTCAGGCCTGCCACGCAGCCTTCGCCCACGGCTTTGGCCATCTGCCAGGGGGGACCGCAGATGTCGCCGGCCGCATATACGCCGGGGATATTGGTTTCCATCTTTTTGTTGGTGTCGACATACTTCATTTCATCATCGAGCCGAACGCCAAGATGGGTGGCAAGCTCCATCACGCCTTTGGCCCCCAGCTCGATAAACACGCCGCCGACCGCCAGTTTAGAGCCGTCTTCCAGGACCACGCCTTCCACGCCGGTCTGTCCGACGATTTCTTTGACTTTCGCTTTCTCATGGACGATGACGGCGCTTTGCGCCAGCTGGGCTTGGAGGGTGTCGGCAACTTCCAGCTCACCGCAAACCAGATGAACCGTGGCGGCATAGTCCAGCAGGGTCAGCGCACCGGATACGGCCGCACTGGCACCGCCGATCACGGCAACATCCTCCCCCTTGTAAAAGTTCGCGTCACACTCGACACAATAGCTGACGCCTTTGCCCAGAAGGTCTTTCTCACCGGCAACGCCCAGTTTATTGCGGGCGGTCCCGGTGGCCACGATCAGTGATTTGCAGTCAAGCGCCCGCCCGCTTTCGGTGGTCACCCTAAAAAGAGAATCCGCGGAAGCAACACCGAGCACATCCTCTTCAAGCATATCGGCCCCGAAATTGGCGGCCTGCTGCCGCCCGACAGCCAGCATATCTTCGCCGGACACATTGAACAGGCAGCAAAAGTTCTCCACGTGGGCGTGAAAAAGGCTGCTTTTGGTCTCTTTGCCCAGGACCAGGACGGAAACCTTCTTGCGGGCCGCATGAATGGCCGCCTGCAGACCGGCCGGGCCGGTGCCCAGGATAATAACATCATAGTTAGCCTTTACGGTCATTTTCGACTCCCAGGTTTGAAATTTCGTCGATAACGGAGGCCTCGTACCAGGATTTTTAAAAAAATTGACTGCTCAGAAAATAATCATTGCCCCCAGGAATACAAGTTCGCAACCTGATCCAGCCTTCACGCTCTTTCATTGTCATCACCAACCGGTGGATTAGCTGGATAAAATTGCTCACCGATATACTGGTCAGGTTCCCGCCCCGGTGCGACCGCGCCAGCCCTTTCAATACCGTATGTGCCAGCATATCCAGGTTGACGGGCTTATCGAGTATCCGCAACGTGCCCATTTTTTTCAG
>WOR8_10004075_pt1 | contig 14253 bp, 14 predicted proteins | sample DeeMarSeWOR38_10_FD_19890 | JGI IMG/M metagenome (IMG submission 19890) | reverse complement strand
CTCTTCAAAACGCCCCTTTCATATAGAAAAAGAGACATATTACAATTTGCCACTTTCGTCGGAGGACAGTTTGAGGGAAACACCGAGATTAAGTCAGTGACCGCCTCTCCCCAATTTGTCATAAGAGAGCCCATTTCCAAATTTGACAACCACCTCACCTTTGGCTTTGATTATTACAAGGCTGACGAGGAGATATCTAACGAATCCCTTTTCTTCGGTTCCCTTACCATCGGCGAATTTGAACTGGAAAAGAAAAACTACGCTTTCTATATTCATGATGAATTCTACCCAATGAAGGCCCTCTCACTATCTGCCGGTCTGCGCTACGATAAAGTAGAGTACAAATTTTTCCCCACCACGCCTGGGACCCCGGACAAAAAAAAGTACGATGAGAAACCCCTCACAGCGGGCATCAACTACAACTTCTACAAAGACTCCTATGCCTATTTCAGTTTTTCCGAAGGTTTCCGCTATCCCCTCTTGGACGAGCTTTTCAGCTTCTTCACGAACACCGTCAGTACGGACCTGGTGCCTCAAACCTCAGATAACTTCGAATTGGGTGTTCGCCACTATTTCACCAAGAGCCTTTATGCTGATGTGAATCTCTTTCGGCTCGATACCAAGAATGAGATCTTTTATAATTCCACCACTTTTGCAAATGAGAATCTGGATGCCGAAACCCGGCGAGATGGAGTAGAGATGCTTCTGGGTTTTGATTACAAAAACGTGAGTTTAAGAGGGACCTACACTTACAGGGATACGGAAATCAGGGGTGGGGCCAACCCCGGAAACGAAGTGCCAGCTGTGCCCAAACACCAGGCCACGTTTGATGCTATTTGGTATCCCATAGACCGTGTCACTTTTGCTCTAAACGGTGTCTATGTGGGCTCCAGATATCTGGAAAGCGACTTTGAAAACAAGTTTCCCAAACAGGATGATTACGTAGTCGTCAACGCCAAGCTCAAGTACAACTGGAATAAAATAACCGCTTTCCTGGACGTGAACAATATATTTGATGAGGAATATGCGGCATATGGTGTTGTGGCTTCATTTCCTGAAGAGCCTGCTTTCTTTCCGTCACCGGAGATAAACTTCCTCTTTGGGGTCAGGTATGACTATTAAAAATGGGGTAAGCTTTAAGTAAATAGCTCGGCTGCTTTACCCCCTGGAATGCTGCAAATGCGGTGCGGTGGTTGCAATTTGGCAGTACCAGTTATAAAAAAGAAGGTGAGGCTGCGTCGCAATTCGTCATCCCCCGCCGCCTTCGGCGGGGGATCCAGTATGACATGATTTCCCGCGAACTTCCTGGATTCCGGGTCTCGCTTGACCCCGTATCAAGTACGGGGCAGGCTTGAGGGACTCGCCCGGAATGACAAGTTTTTCAAATTATGACACAGTCTTTTGGTGGAGATAAAGGTGAAAGGGTCAGGCTCCAAACGGGATTTTACCAAGAGGTAGCAAGATCCAGTCCGTTATGAAAATGCGTTCTAAATTTATAATCTTTTTTCTATCCGTGCTCATCATCCTTGGGTGGGTGAGCTCTCCCTTTTGCATTACCTTTAAAGATGCACTTGGAAGAAAAGTCGCGCTAAAAGGAGAACCACACAGGATCGTTACCCTGGCCCCAAGCATCACGGAAATTCTCTACTTTCTGGGTCTTGGAGACCGTGTGGTTGGGGTTACACAATTCAGCACCTATCCGCCAGAGGCGAAACTCAAACCAAAGGTTGGGAGCTATATTGATCTGAATGTGGAGAAGATCATAAACCTCGCTCCAGACCTGGTCATCGGCACGGCAGACGGAAACCAACCAGGCGTTGTGGATCTCTTGGAGCAGGCTGGCATCCCGGTCTTTATCGTTAATCCCCGAAACATACGACAGGCCATAGACACCGTTGCTATCGTGGGTCGTGTATGCGGCGTTCCCGAGAAGGCGAATGCCTCATCCACGGAACTGTCTCAAAGGGTTGATCGCATCATCGATCACACAAAATCCGAGAGAAGGCCCCTGGTTTTTTTGCAGATAAATCTCAGGCCAATTATGACGATTAACAAGGAGACCTTTCTCCATGACCTCATCCAATTGGCCGGCGGCCGGAACATGACAGAGAATGAACCGATTACCTATCCCAGGATTAGCCTGGAGGAGGTGATCAGAAAGAAGCCTGAAGTCATTATCATCTCATCCATGGAAAGAGGGGGGAGTTTCGAGGCGGCCAGGCTGGAGTGGCTGAAATGGAACGCCATCCCTGCCGTTAGAGACGGACGTGTCCACCTGATTGATTCGGACCTCATAGACCGCCCCTCGCCACGAATCGTTGAAGGTCTTGAGGCAATGGCCAGGTTCATCCATCCTGAAGTGAAATGGGAGTAGATGGCCATTAGTCACTGGTCACTGGTCATTAGTCATTAGTAAATGACTCTATTTACAACTATGGAAACAACGATAAAAAGACCCTTGACGCCCGGTAAGGTGGTAGCCCTTTCCATTGTCATGTGCCTGGTGCTTTTGCTGGTTGCCGCAATCTCCCTCATGCTCGGAACGGCTCAGGTAACGCCAGGCCAGGTGATCCAACTTTTTACCGGCAGTCTCCAGGCGGATGACCCCGCGAGCCTCATTCTCCTCAAGATCAGGCTCCCCAGGGTCATCCTTGCCGGTCTCGTGGGCTTTGCCCTCTCCCTGGGCGGGGTGGTCTTCCAGGCCCTGTTGCGCAATCCCCTGGCAGATCCTTTTATTCTGGGCGTCTCAAGCGGTTCCGCTTTTGGGGCCGTGCTCGCCATTGTCTTTGGCCTCGGGTTCAGCTTCGGTGTGCCTGTGATGTCATTTGCAGGGGCCCTGCTGACCATCTATTTGCTCATGACATTGGGGGCCAGGAAGATGGGCATGGAATCGTCCACCATATTGCTGACAGGGGTGATCATTAACGCCTTTTTCACGGCTATCATCATGTTCTTTATTGCCATCATCGCCGATGCCAGGCTCCACTCAATGCTTTTCTGGTTGTACGGTGATCTTTCGCAAAGCCGCTACACACACCTGGCATTCATCGCTCCGATTCTGGTCATTGCATCGATTATCCTCTACAGCTTTGCCAGACACTTGAACCTGATAACAGCGGGAGAGGAGACGGCACTCCAAATGGGTGTGGAGGTGGACAGGGCAAAGAAGGTCTGCTTTCTCGTGGTCTCCCTGGTCATGGGGCTTGTGGTCGCCTTCTCAGGCCTCATAGGCTTCATAGGCCTCATAATCCCCCATCTGGGGAGAATGGCCTTCGGCTCTGATCATCGGCTCCTGATCCCTGTGGCCTCCCTGGGTGGGGCCTCTTTCTTAATTGCTGCCGATACTCTGGCCAGGACCATCATCTCCCCAAGTGAATTGCCTGTTGGGGTGATCACCGCCTTTATGGGCGCACCTTTTTTCATCTACCTCCTCAGAAAGAAAGGGAGCCAATGGAGCCGATCCTGACCCTGAAAAATGTGGGATACAGATACGGGCAGATCCAGGCCATTAAGGGGATTGATCTCCAGGTCCATGGAGGTGAAATTCTAGGCATACTCGGTCCCAATGGATCAGGCAAGAGTACGCTTCTCAAAGTCATGGACGGGATACTCGTCCCGCAAGAGGGGGAAATCCTCATTGAAGATAGTCCCTTTGCCGCTTTTGGGAGGAGCCATCTCGCAAGGGAGGTGGCCATGGTGGCCCAGGAGAGCCACTTCAGGTTTTCCTTTTCCACCCTGGAAGTGGTGCTCATGGGTCGTTTCCCTCACCTCAAGCGGTTACAGTTTGAAGGGAAAGGGGACATGGAAGTAGCCATGGGTGCTTTGAACGCGACCCACACACTGGAATTTGCCGAACGCTCTATCCACGAACTCTCGGGAGGAGAAAAGCAGAGGGTCCTCATTGCCAGGGCATTAGCTCAGGAGCCCAGGGTGATCTTGCTTGATGAACCCACCTCTTTTCTGGACCTGAAATTCAAGAGAGAGATCTTTCAGCTTATCTCTAACCTGAGCCTGGAGAAGGGGCTGAGTGTGGTTGTGGTATCTCACGATATTGATCTCACATCCCAGTATTGCCGCCGAGTCATCATGTTGAGGAATGGATCTATCTATGAAATGGGCGAGCCGGAAGAGGTCATTACGGCTGCTAATATAGAGGCCGTGTATGACTGTCCTGTCCTGGTGGACAAGAACCCAGCCACGGGAAGGCCGAGAGTTACCCCCCTCCCCTGACCCCTCCCACGAGGGGAGGGGAAATTACGGTGCTCTCAATGAGTAGATGTTTATTCTTACACAGTAGTATATGCCTCCCCCTCGATGGGGGAGGTTAGGTGGGGGTGATAAAAGCTATGCTTGACATTTTCTTCAAAGGGGGTCCTGTGATGTACCCCCTTCTGGGCTGCTCCATCATCGCTTTGACGGTTATCATTGAGCGGGCCTTTTTCTGGATAAGAGAGGATATGCATCGCAATCAATCGCTTGTGGACCACATCCTGGAGTTGTGTCGCAAAGGGGATTGGGACGCCGTTAAAGAACAGGTGGCCGGATCAAGAGACTACATTATACGGATCCTAGTGAATGGCATTGTCCACAAGGAGTTCTCCATGACCAAGGCCATGGAAACAGCGGCAAGCGATGAGATCAAAAGGATGCGGCGTCACCTCGGCGTCCTCGACACGATGATTACAGTGGCTCCACTCTTGGGCATTTTCGGAACTGTGCTCGGCATTATCACGTCCTTTGAAATCCTGGGTTCCACCGGCATCGAGCATCCTCAGGCCGTCACAGCGGGTATCGCCCAGGCCCTCATCACCACGGCCTCGGGGCTTGGTATTGCCATCCTATCCGTGTTCCCTTTCAACTATTTTAACTCAAGAGCCGAAGGAGCGGCCCTTGCCATAGAAAAGTATGCAACCAGCCTGGAAATCGTCTATGAAAAACTTGTCCAGGTAACCAATGAGGAGGGAGGGGAAGCCGGATGAAGGTGGCTTTGCCAGAGCGAAGAAAGTCCCGCATCGAAATGCTGCCACTTATTGATATTGTTTTTCTGCTGCTCGTCTTCTTCATCTATGCCATGCTCTCCATGGCCGTCCATCGCGGATTGCCGGTGATACTGCCCACCTCATCCACGGCCAAGATTGACAAGCACCTCATCCTTTCAGTAACAGTAAGGGCAGATGGAAGTATCTTCTTGGATAAAGAACGCATAACCCTCAAAGATTTGAAGGGGGCTCTCAGGGAAGCGGCCAGGAATAGGAAAGAAACGGGTGTATTGCTGTTTGCGGATAAGGCCGTTCCCTATCAGGAGCTCTTTCGCGTTCTGGATCAAATCAGGTTGGCCGGGCTAAACCGAATTTCCCTTCAGGCAGAGTTGGAGAAATAGGTGTGAAACGTCTGCTATTAGCCGGAACCGTGGCCGTGGGCCTACACGGGCTCCTTTTCAGTATGGAAGCGGAGTGGATGAAAAAAAGTATCTCCACCCCCTTGCCCACGGGCCCCATCGCTATGGCACTCACCTATAAGCAACCCGAAAAGAAACTCCCTTTGCCCAAGAAAAACGCTGAAATTATCCAGAAGGTACAGGTCCCCACGCCAAAAAAGGAGAAAAAGGAACAGCCCAAACCTGAGCCTCCCAAAAAAGCCAGAAAGCCTAAGCAAACCCAAAAGCCGAAACCACGGAAAAAGCCCGCGCCCGTAGCCATCGAAAAGAAGCCTCAACCAGAGATGGCACCCGAGCAGGTACCTCAACCACTCAATGAACCCCTACCTGATTACGAGGCCTTTGAGATGGATAACATGGAGGCGGCCTCACCTCCAGAACCCGCAGAAGAACCCATTCAGGTGGCCGCTCTACCCTCTGAGGCAGACATGACCCCAGAGCCGTCTCCATCAGGCATAAGGGAGGCCATTCCCCTTTATCGTGACAATCCACCTCCCAGGTATCCCAGAATAGCGAGACGAAGGGGCTATGAAGGCACGGTTGTCCTGGAGGTCCTTGTGAACACAGAAGGTAAGGTGGCGGACTACCGTATAATCCGGTCTTGCGGGCATTCTGTCCTTGACAAGGCGGCTGTCAAGTCGATCAGGAATTGGTTATTTGAACCTGGGATGAGGGGGGACAAAAAGATGGAGATGTGGGTTAAGGTGCCGATAAGATTTGAACTAAAGTAGAGTCCCCCCGTCGCGTAAATCCCTTGAAGCTTTTACCTTGTGATACCGGATACCGGTTTCCGGATACCGGATGTATTGATTTTATGGCCGACAGTAGGCATGAAGTATCTGGCATCGGGCATCTGGTATCAGGCATCCGGTAACGGTCCTCTCTCCGGCATGCCTTCTTCAGTGACCTTTCGCCACGGCCTCTCGACGCCAAATTGTTCATCACACCACCGCACGCCCTGATTCAGTCTTTCCTCCAAAAGGCGACGATACGCCTCCAATTCGTCTCCTTTTGCGGATTGGGGAATCCAAATTGGTTCAGCAAACAATATGGCAACACGGGCAAAAGGCTTGGGGATAAGGTACCGGTCCCAAGAATTGAATGTCCAGCATCTGTCGGCACCCCAGACCACAGGAATCAAGGGTACTTCTGCAACCCGGGCAATGGCCACAGAGCCTATCTTGGCTACACGCGCTGGACCCTGAGGCCCGTCTGCCAGCATACCGCCAGTCTCTCCCTCCTTGATCCTTTGAACTAGTTGCTTCAGGGCCTTTGATCCCCCCCGGGTTGAGGAGCCACGTACATTCTTAAATCCAAGCCATGTGGCAACACGGGTTGCGTATTCTCCATCACGACTCCGGCTGATCATCGTGGTCACATGACGGGAACCGAAGTAATAGAAATGATAGGACATGCGCTGATGCCAGGTGGCATAGACAGCGCCACCGCCGGACTGGGAAATCGCCTCTTCCTCTCTGTCTAAGCCCTCTATCTTGACCACGCGGCAAGAGAGCATCAACAATTTAATTAAGAGGGCGGAGAGGGGGGGAATAATCCTCAAGAATATGGCATCATACCAGCGATACGGATTTCGTGTCTCAGATTCCAAATACAGTACCCCCAGAGAATCTCTTATGATAGACTCCCCCAGCGCTCATGACAAGGGGGTAATCAAGTGCCACCACCTAGAACGGTGGCTTGATTGCCGACCCTGAAAGGGTCTCTGTATATCTCTCACAGAGCCACAGGGGATTTATTTAGACAGGATGAAAAGGATTTTGGGGATCAAACGGGCCCGTGCGTCACTAGAGTGTAGCCTTCACTAAAATATTTTTTGGACACGGGAGGCAAATAGATGGAAACGACCACGGATAGCAAGTCTGGGGTTATTCCAACCGGAACCACGACATTTTACACCATGATTGGGACACCCATCATACAGGTAAAATCACCATTATTATATAATCGCTATTTTGCAGAAAATGGGATTGACGCCGTCATGATCGCTATGGACGTGCCCACCGACCAGGTAAAAAATCATTTTCAGCATATGCGTTCCATCTCCAACTTTGGTGGTAGTATCGCAACCATACCCCATAAGCAAGTGGCGGTAGAGTGTATGGATGAAATATCCAAGCGGGCGCAAGACCTTTTGTCAGTCAACGTGGTTCGGTTGGAGAATGGCCGTCTTATTGGTGATATGGTGGATGGCCTTGGTTTCATGGTGGCGGTCAAAACTCACGGGTTGTCTATGGACGGCAAGCGTGCCGCTGTAATCGGTGGCGGCGGGGCAGGAGCCGCCATTGTCCAGGCCATCGCCGAATCAGGAGCCGACGAAATTGTGATCAAGGAAGTGAGCACAGAACGACATGAATTTTTGGAGCGTTTGCTGAAAAAGACCAATCCTGAGACGAAGATCTCCTTTGAGCTAAAAAGCTTGGAGGGCTTTGATCTGGTGGTGAATGCCACACCCGTGGGCATGAACGATGATCCCAATGTCCCTTTTCCCACCGATACCCTGTCCTCCTCAACACTGGTAGCGGATGTGGTGACCAACCCCGAAGTGACGCCATGGTTAGCAGCAGCCCTCGAGAAGGGCTGTGAGGTGCAATATGGGGCTGAAATGGTCATGGGACAATTCGGATTGATGGGCCGTCACATGGGCCTTGAAATCCCTGACCCTGAATGAAGGGAGGGGGGAGGCCCATGAAATTATGCGATTCTCCTCTATATGAGAAACAACGCATAATTTCATGGGCCTCCCTCTGCATAGTAAGCTTTATGGTGCTTATGGTTGATTTGATCAGTTTTCCGACCCAAAAGCCGATAGTAAATTATGATGGCTTTTATGAATAGAGCAATGATATATTTCCAATTTCTTGTCCAATTACGAACCATTAAGTTTTTTGAATTAAAGGTGAGGGCCATGAAAAATTCAATATGTAAGAGCTTCATATTTATCTTCATTGGAGCACTTTCCACAATGGTCTGGTGTTTTTCTGCCTATGCTGAATCGAACGGGAGCGAGAAATGGCATTTTCAACTGGCTCCTTACGCCTGGCTGGCAGGTCAAAATGGAAAGGTGGCCACACTGCCGCCCCTTCCACCGGCCGACATTGATGTGGATTTTTATGACGATGTCCTTGGGAATATAAAGGGAGCCCTTATGCTTGTGGGCGAGGCGCGAAAAGGAAGCTACGGTCTGGTTATGGACGTTGCGTACACCGATATCGAAATGGAAGACCCGACACCATTGGGAATTTCTTATTCTGCGGTGAATTCGCGAACAAAATCCTGGATGGTATCGGCTGCTGGATTATACCGCCTGGTAGAACGTCAAAACCGGTTTTTGGATGCCATCGGAGGGATTCGGTATTGGTCCGTCGATTCAAAATTAACGCTAAAAGGCCCCCTATTTCCATCTTTGTCGGAACGAAGCATATCGAACAGGGAGGACTGGGTAGATCCCATTGTCGGTCTTAAAGGATTGATGCCCATTGGGGAGTCCAAGTTTTTTGTAAGTGGCTTTTTCCTGATCGGGGGATTCGGTGTGGGATCCGACTTCATGTGGGACGCCAATATCAACCTTGGCTACCAGTGGACAAAAACATTCTCAACAACCTTTGGGTACCGCTATCTGGATGTGGACTATGACGATGACGGATTTTTGTACGATGTGGCCCAGGATGGTCTCGTGTTGGGGCTTTCCTGGCGGTTTTAAGGAATTCTGAAACATCCTGGTTGATTAACAAAAATACCTGAACTAAAAGCTAATACAAAAACAGCAGGAGGAATTAAATAATGAGAAGCACATACTTAAGACTGATGGTTGCTCTATTTGCCATATTGCACCTGCTTGCGGTTGAGCGTGCAGTGTTGGCCGCGGAACGCGCCGAGCAGCGGATCTTCGAGATTGGCGTGCAGGCCTATATTTATGCCTACCCAATGGTTTTGATGGAGTTGACGCGTCGAATTTCTACAAACGTGTCCGCACCCGCAGGTGCTCTCGCCCCAATGAATCAGTTCGCACACCTTCGGACATTTCCAGACCACACCTTCAGGGAAGTGGTCCGCCCCAATGTGGATACCCTATATTCCATCGTCTGGTTCGATGTTGCCAAAGAGCCGTTAGTACTTTCCGTTCCCGATACGGACGGGCGCTATTACGTGCTGCAAATGCTTGATATGTGGACAGACGTGTTTGCGGCACCGGGCAGTCGCACCTCAGGCACGAAAGCGGGCCACTTTGCCATTGTGGGGCCTCGCTGGAACGGAAAGCTCCCTGATGGTGTCGAGCGGCTGCGGTGTCCAACGAACATAGGGTGGGTCGTCGGCCGTACGCAGACCAATGGCAAGGCGGATTATGAAAACGTTCATCGAATTCAAGACGGTTTCAAGCTGACACCACTGAGCCAGTGGGGCAAGCCGTACGCCCCGCCCGCCGAATCAGCGGTGGACCCCACTGTGGATATGAAAACTCCGCCTCCCGTACAATTGGCCAAGATGAGTGCCCAGAGATACTTTGAGATGCTTGCTAAGCTCATGAAAAACAATCCCCCTCACGAACTCGACTGGCCAATGGTGGTGCAGCTCAGCCAAATAGGCATCGTACCGGGCAAAAATTTCGTATTTTCTAAGCTCGACCCACAGATTCAGAAAGCATTGGAACGAGCTGTCGGCGAGGCCCGGAAAATGATTGACGGCAGAATAGAACGATCCGGCGAATTTGTGAATGGCTGGCAAATTGCCCGCGAGGGCATGGGGAACTACGGTACATCCTACCTGCAAAGAGCAGCTGTTGCGCTAATTGGTCTAGGTGCCAATGTTCCGGATGATGCCGTCTATCCGATGTCGTTCGTTGATAGTGAGAGAAAACCTTACAACGGAAGGAATCGTTACATTTTACATTTCGACAACGGCCAGCTACCGGTGAATGCTTTCTGGTCTCTTACGATGTACGACGAGGATGGGTATCTCGTGGAAAATTCGATCCAACGCTACGGCATCGGGGACCGTGACAAGCTCAAATTTAACAACGACGGCTCGCTAGATATCTATATCAAGCACGAATCCCCAGGTAAGGACAAGGAAGCTAACTGGCTTCCCGCGCCGAAAGACACTTTTAACTTGGTCATACGGCTTTACTGGCCAAAGAGAGAAATACTCACAGGCGCGTGGAATCCACCGGCAGTCGAACGAATTAGGTGAGTGTAACCTAATGTATAGAGACGAGTAATCCCATGAAATGATTCGGCTTGGCGCCATATGAGAGGGACCGCATAATTTTATGTGCCCCTTTTTCCATGAAGTCCACATTCAATAATAAGGAGGCATTTCCAGATGATAAGTTATTGTAATACGTTGCCACGACGGATCCTGTTTGTTCTGGCATTCGTTGCGATCACCGCAGGTTGTGTCGGTTTCGAAAGGCAGAGCAAACCTGCGGCCGTGCCGGAGATACGACCGGGGATTTTGGCGGGATATTTACAGCCCGAGGTGCTTCCCAACAGCCTGGCGCTTCTTCCTCCACCTCCTGCTGAAGGCTCCGCCGCTTTTGATCGTGATCAGGAAGTGAGTCGAAAAAGCCTTGCCCTGCGCGGTACGCCACGCTGGCTCCTTGCCACCGAAGACGCGAACCTGATGTTTCCGAAAGCAGCCGGCACCTTCTCATGTGCAATGGACGCTCCGATAACCGAAGAAGACACGCCACATCTGTACATGCTGTTGCGACGTACCCTTGCCGATGCCGGGCTTTCCACTTACACGGCGAAGGATCACTACAATCGTACGCGCCCTTTCGTCACGAATAAGCAACCCACGTGTACGCCGGATGAGGAAGAGCACTTGAAGAAAGACGGCTCCTACCCGTCCGGGCACACCGCTCTCGGGTGGGCCTGGGCGCTTATCCTTACAGAGATTGCCCCGGATCGGGCGAATGCTATTCTCGCCCGAGGCCGAGCCTTTGGCGAAAGCCGTGTCGTCTGTAATGTCCACTGGCATAGCGATGTGCTCGAAGGGCGTTTCATGGGAGCGGCAGCCGTTGCCCGACTGCACGCCGATCCCGCTTTCCGCGCCGAGCTTGAAGCCGCAAAGGCCGAAGTCGCAGCTGTTCGCGCCAAAGGCCTGAAGCCTTCCCGGGACTGCGATGCCGAGGCCAAGGCCTTGGCTATCCGTTTGCACTCCCTCGATGGGGAAGCCAAAATCCTGCAATCCTGGCAAGGCGATTATCCCGTGGCCAGCCTCGATTTGCTGCCGGAGAAGCAGCGCGTACGGGCGGTCGGCTTCATCGGTGATACCAAAACCTTTGAGGACGTCTGGAAAGCCTTCAAGCCGGGAGAAACCGTTCCAGAGATCGATTTCAAGCCCAATCTGGTCCTCTTTGCGCGTAACACACAGTTTTATAATAGCATCCGCATTGGCAAGGTGAATGTGAAAAACGGGGTGGCGGAAGTGCTGGCCATGGAAACCCTGTCCGCCATGCCCATCAAAGACAAGGTGGCCATGTCGCTGGTGTTCGTTCCCCGGCAGGGAATCACAGCCCTTCAAACCGGTGACGGAATTACTTCGGTCAATAAAAAACCATAGGAAAGTGGAAAAAAATAAGATAAGAATTAGAAGGGGGATAGCCATGAAAACAAAGAAATTGTTGATTATCTTGATCGCCTGCTTTATTTCGGGGAGCTTCATCTTTTTTCTTTCCCCCGTGTGGGCACAGAAGGACCCGTCAAAAGAAGAGAAGAAGGCCGATGTTCGAAAAATGGCTGGGGATACCCTATCCCGCCTCTACAAATTTCAACCGGGCGCCAAAAAGGCGGTTGAGAGCGCGGCGGGCTACGCCGTGTTTAGCAACTTCGGCATGAAGATTTTTTTCGTCGGCGGTGGGAGTGGCAAAGGGATCGCTTTGAATAACAAGACCAAAAAGGAAACATTCATGAAGATGCTGGAGGCACAAGCGGGTCTCGGCTTGGGCGCCAAGAAATTCAGACTTGTCTGGGGGTTCGAAAGCCAGGGAAATCTTGACAGTTTCATCAATTCTGGATGGGAGCTGGGCGGCCAGACCACGGCAGCCGCAAAATTGAGCGACCAGGGGGGTGCTTTTGCCGGGGCCATGTCTGTCTCCCCAGGGGTATGGCTGTATCAATTGACGGACGATGGACTCGCCCTGGAGCTTACGGCGAAAGGAACAAAGTATTACAAGGACGACGGATTGAATTAAGGCCCTTCAGTCTATGCCTGAGTCGGAGGGCCTTCTCGGACTCGTATTATCTTTTCTGAGAGCCTGGAAAGGAGTTTCGGTGATGAAGTTATTCATTTGGAAATTTCATCGTGGCTGCGGCGCAAAGCCAAAAAGATTTCTGCTTCAACCATTCCTGCTGCTTTTTGCCACATTTGCTATTCTGACTTTTGTCTATACTGGAGCACAGGCGACTGAATCCCTATTAAAGCACGAAGAAGCCTGGACAGGCGATTTCGACGGTATGGTGGAGAGACGCAAGATCCGCGTCCTCGTCCCTTACAGCAAGACTTTCTACTTCCTGGATGGCGCCACTCAGCGAGGCATTGCCTACGAGGGAATGCAAATCTTTGAAAAGTGGCTGAACAAGAAATTGGTAACGGGGCACCTCAAAGTTCAAGTGGTCATGATCCCCACGGTACGAGATGAACTCTTCTCGGGTCTCGTTGCGGGCCGGGGCGACATGGCATTGGGGAACATCACCATTACACCGGAGCGTCTCAAAATCGTGGATTTTTCAGATCCCTTTGCAAAAGGTGTCAGAGAGATCGTGGTTGCCGGGCAGGGAGCCCCGGCTCTGAAAGGCCTGGACGATCTGGCGAGCCAGGAAGTCTTTGCTCGGACTTCAAGCAGCTATTATGAAAGCCTGAAACGCCTAAATGAAGAATTTAAGAAGTCCCGCAAGAAACCCGTGAAGATATTGCCGGCGGACGAGAACTTCGAGGATGAGGATCTTCTTGAAATGGCAAACGCAGGCTTAGTCTCCTTCATTGTGGTGGATGAGCACAAGGCAGCGGCTTGGGGCCCCATTTTCGAAAATGTGACACTCTATCCCGATATTGCCGTTCGAACGGGTGGCGAAACGGCCTGGGCCTTTCGGAAGAACAGCCCCAAGTTGAAGGAGGTGGTCAACAGGTTTGTTGCGGGTCACAACCAGGGGACAATGCTTTTCAATGTGGTCACCAAGCGCTACCTGAAGAACATAAAATGGGTAAAGAACGCCCTTTTTGAGAAAGAATTCCAAAGATTTAAAGACGCGGTCGAGTTATTCAAGAAATATGCAGACAAGTACGATTTCGACTGGCTCATGGTCGCGGCCCTGGCCTACCAAGAATCCCGGATCGATCAGAGCCTACGCAGCCCGGCCGGTGCCATTGGAGTCATGCAGATGCTGCCGACCACGGCAGAGGACCCCAATGTGAATATACCGAATATCGAAGACCTTGGGAACAACATCCATGCAGGGGTGAAGTACCTACGATTTCTCAGGGACCAGTATTTTGAAAAGGAACCCATGAATGAGGCCAACAAGACGCTTTTTACCTTTGCAAGCTATAATGCGGGCCCGGCCAGGGTTGCCAAGCTTCGCAGGGAAGCCGAAAAGACCGGCCTCAATCCCAATGTGTGGTTTCGCAATGTGGAAATGGTGGCAGCTAAACGAATTGGGCGCGAGACAGTACAGTACGTGAGCAATATCTATAAATACTACACGGCCTATCGGTTGATCATGGACAAACTCCAACGCAAAGAAGAAGCAAAAAAGAAAATTGGTTAGGAAAGGAGAAAATCATTATGAGAGGTA
>WOR8_10004074_pt1 | contig 14255 bp, 9 predicted proteins | sample DeeMarSeWOR38_10_FD_19890 | JGI IMG/M metagenome (IMG submission 19890) | reverse complement strand
TACAATCCGGGTGAGCCTGTCAACCAGTGGGCCGAGCTCAATCATTCCGACCGCTGGAGTACATTGCAGCTTTGGCGCTATGGCGAGCCACTGCAGGAGAACCTGGAAAAGTGCCCGGAGACGGCGAAGGTCTTACAAGAGGCGTCGCTCGCCACAATCGACGGTGTCTGCCCGAACGCACTCTTTTCTGCCCTGGCACCGCATACACACATTCCGCCCCATCACGGCGAGAGCAATGCGCGTCTGGTCGCACATCTGCCCCTGATCATTCCCGAGAAATGTTTTATTCGCGTCGGCTTTGAAACGCGGGAATGGAAGGTAGGGGAGGTTATTGTCTTTGACGATACCTTGGAGCACGAGGCGCGAAATGACAGCGACGAGTTACGAGTGGTACTGATTTTCGACGTCTGGAATCCGCTCCTGACACCAGATGAGCGCGAGATCGTCAATATGATGGCGCGCACAACGCGTCAATACGACAGATGAAGCGATCAGGAATGCGGGTTAGTGCAATGAAGGAGTAAGGATGGCCGACGATCAAGACCTGAATATCATCCAGGTCGCCGGAAACATGTACTTGTACGAACGGCCTGAATTGCTCAATGAGGACAAGCACGGCCATCTCGGGATATCGGAGGTTCCGGGACCCTTCAAATTCGCAAGCAAAGCGCGCGCCGTACCACTCGTGGTGAGCGAGGTGATGACGGCCCAGAAACACTACCCGATCGTGTTTTCCGCTATGGAGGACCCCATGCTACTCGCCGTACTTGGGCTCTTCGACGGGCAGAACCTGTTTGTAGACAGCGATGGTGAGTGGGAAGAGGACGTCTACGTGCCGGCTTATCTTCGTTGTCATCCCTTCGCGTTTGCCGAAGGGCCGGATGACAAGTTCGCCGTCGTGATCGATCGGGCAGCCCCGACGATAACGGAGTCTCCCGACGAACCATTTTTCGAAGATGGCAGGCTGAGCGCCGCCACGCAGGCTCGCGTGGACTTCTACGGTCAATATGGTGGTGAACGGTTGAAAACGGCGGAATTCTGCAAGCGAATGGTCGAGCTGGGGCTGCTTTCAGGGCAAGAGGTTACGCGGACTATCCGGGGGGAAAAACAGAACCTCGCCGGCTACGTCGCCGTCGATCCGCGAAAGCTCGAAAACCTGGAAGCACAGCAATTGTGGGAACTGCATCGATCCGGCCTGCTCGCGGTGGTTTACGGCCACATATTCTCTCTCGATAACTGGCACGGCCTCATTCGGAGGCACAGGCGCCGAATCGAGCGTTAGCAGCCCGACTGGACCTGCATTGATGCTGAGCGCGTCAGGTATAGGTCGGCGCCGATGCTATAGCGGCTGTTGTGGCGCGCATGGAAACGAAGCCGGGACGGGTGATCCTGCCGCTTGTCTTTGCAGTCTCAGGCAAGTCACCGGGCTCGCCCATCAGGAAATACGGCCAATCGGGCGTACCGGGTCCCGGGATCAGCACCTTCCGGCAAGCAGCTAATTTCCCTTGAAAAATCAGGTACCCCTTGCTGGTCGACGGCGGACGGGGACACGAAGACGTCCGAAAACATAGTGTGGTGTTTTTGAGACAACACCTGATTCGGGTATGTTTCCCAAATGCGGGCGTAAATTTCTGATTCATAAGATGTTTCGGTTTACCGAGATATACGGCCCTTGCCTGCTCTGATAGAAAGGCGCGACCCGTTGTGTAAATAAAACAACGACATTTACTCAATCAACCAATTAAGGGGGAGACCTTTATGTCTTCAACCAACATATTGCGAAACGCAGTGCGGCTCGCTCTGGGCGCCAGCGTCGGTACATTGGCGATCGGCGCTGCTCCTGGAGCGCTGGCACAGGACGATGCGCAGCAAATCGAGGAGATCACCGTAACCGGTTCGCGCATCAAGCGTGCAGACCTCGACAGCGCCAGTCCGGTTTCGGTGCTGCAGCGAGAGGATATTCTCGATGCCGGTCTTACCGATGTCGGCAACCTGATCAAGCGAATGCCGTCGATGTCCGGATCGCCGATAGGCACGACGACGAATAATGGCGGCGACGGTTCCGTCCAGATCGACCTTCGCGGGTTGGGCGTGGACAGGACATTGACGCTCGTAAACGGCAAGCGTGTCGTTGACGACGGCGACTACCAGACCATTCCCGCGAACATGATCGAACGCGTGGAAGTCCTCAAGGACGGCGCGTCGGCCGTGTATGGCGCGGATGCCGTTGCCGGCGTGGTCAATATCATCACGCGCAAGGACTTCGACGGTATCGAGGTCAATGCACAGATGGCGGACTGGTTCGATACCGACGCCGGGTCACAGTTCTCCGTCGGACTGCTGGCCGGTGTCACCTTCGACCGCGGCAATTTCCTGTTCGGCGCTGAGTTCGTCGATCAGGAAGAAGCCTACCAGGCTGACGCGCCGTGGCAGCATTTCCAGAGTGACTACTACATCTATCCCGAAGGCTGCGACGCGCAGTGGTTTGCGCCTTACGATGGCACGCCCTCTGGTGGCTGCTACCTGCTCGGGTCGTCGCGCATCCCCGAAGGCCGTTTCAACTTCCTCGGTGGTGATGCTTATATCAATCCCGGGGACGGGCTTGTTCCCGATGATGGCCGGTCATACAACTATGCGCCCGTGAACTACGTCCAGACGCCGTACAAGCGTACCAATATTTTTGCGGAAGCGAATTTCGACATCACCGACAACGTGAGATTCATGACGGAGGTTCGCGGTAACCTGCGGACTTCGCGCCAGGAACTCGCGCCCATGCCGTATGACTCGGGTCCGGGCTTCGACCCGGCGTATTCGGGTGTCTTCAACGGCACACCGTACAACGGCATTTCCGAGGATAACTTCTATCTGGTCCAGGCGACTACGGCTGCGGGAATTCCAACGCTCCCTTCGCAGCGCGTCAGGCGCCGCATGGTCGAGTTGACCCGTGCCTTCGACCAGGACGTTACCCAGTGGCAGGCGAATGTCGCTCTTGAAGGAGAGATGAACGACATCTCTTGGGATGTATATTATCTCCGGGGCCAGAGGTCGCGAACCGACAATGACTTCGGCCAGTTCTTCGGCCCGAACCTTTCGAACGCGATGGGGCCGTCGGCGGATCTTGATCCCGATATTCCGGGTCCTGAGTGTTACACGGATGTCAACGATCCGAGCACGCTGATTGTCGGATGCGTACCGATGAATTTCTTCGGTGGCCCGAACTCCGTTACGCAGGAAATGATCGATTACGTGTCGGCCATTCTCGTGGATACGCGCAATACACGCTTCGAATCCGCGGGCTTCGGGGTGTCCGGCGATGCTTTCGAGCTTCCGGGCGGTACTCTCGGCTGGGCGGCCGGATTTTCGTATCTCGACGAGGGCTTCACGTATGCGCCCGACTCCGGCAAGCAGTTCAACGAGGTCACCGGCAGCGTTGCAACCGGCACCTTCGGCACGCTGCGTAGCAAAGCAGTCTACGGCGAAGTACTTGCGCCGCTGTTTGACAACGGCACACAGTCGCTGCAGCTGAGCGCCGGTGTTCGTTGGGACGACTACAACAAGTTCGGCGACGAAACGACCTGGCAGGCCGGTCTCGAATTGCAGGCGATCGACAGCCTGAAACTTCGTGCTACGGCCGGCACCGTGTTCCGCGCCCCAACCGTCGAGGACCTCTGGGAAGGCCTGACCGATGATGCGCCGACGTATTCCGACCCGTGTATTCCCGGAGCAGGGCAGCCGCTTCCGCCCGGATGTCAACAGGTAGGTGTGCAGACGGACTCGCAGTTGCCGGCACGCGTCGGCGGTTTTGAAGGATTGACTCCTGAAACCGGCGATACGTTCACGGCTGGCTTGGTCTGGACGCCCGAATTCGGTGATGGAAATCTGACTACAACGATCGACTACTGGCAGGTGGAGATCGAGAACGCGATTTCGTCCCTGGGTGTGCAGTTCATTCTCGAGGACTGCTATGTTCGCCAGGTGGCGAGCTCCTGCGCGCAGATCACTCGTACCGCTGACTACAACATTGCGGAAGTGGTAGATACCAAGCTCAATGTTGCCGAACAGGGCGGCAAGGGAATCGACACGGAGGTGCGTTACAATCTGGACACGTCATTTGGCAGCTGGGATTTCGCCGTGCTCTGGGCACATACCCTCGAGCGCACGAAGAAGGCAAACGCGCTTGCCGAGACAGTGGACCTATCCGGCCGTTACAGCGATTCGACGGCAGAAGACGGTGGCGCCTACGCGGAGAACAAGGTCAATTACTCCGTGAAGTGGTACCGTAATAACCTGATGATTGGGTATCTCGGCGAGTACGTCAGCGACCTGCTTGCCGACACGTTCTGTAACTGCGGCGAAGGCAACCAGCCGGATGGCACATACAAACATGACGTGCCCTCCGTGCTTTACCACGATCTCGTGGCCAGGTACGAGTTTGGAACCGGAACGATCATCTCTGCCGGACTCACGAACCTGACGGACGAAGAGCCGCCGATCATCGAAACGGGCTTCAATGCCATGACCGACCCGGCGACCTACCGCCTGTTCGGCAGGGGCTGGTATTTCCGTGTACAGCAGAACTTCTAGAATACGAAAAACTTACTAGAACCCGGGGGCCGCAATTCTGCGGCCCCTTTTTTTGTCTAGTTCCAGTAATCGTCGTTATCGACAATTGAATATAAATATTCGGCAATCTTGACGAGATTCGCCGCTTCTTCTCCAACCAGCCTCTCTGAGTCGAGTTGCCATTTCAGGGAGAAATGCCGTGCAGCATCGCGCGCCGTCGTCGCGACATTTGAAGGAAGGTAATCAATCGGTACATTGCCGCCGATAACCCAGAAGGAATTCGAATCACCGGAACTGGTCCGTGACTGTCCGACGACAATCTTGAACGGCAAAATCCAGGCCGGCCTGGCCTCCATGATAGTCTCATCGATGGCGCCCGCTGCTCTTAATTCCGACAGGGCCTCGCCGAGCTGAGACCTGGCATGCTCGAGCGCATCCCTCCCAACCTTGCCTGATGCTGACATATATTCTTCCGGCATCCTGAAACCGATAATTTAGCCATTTGCTTCCGCAATAACCAGCCAGCCCAAAGGGGTTCCGCTGAGGTCGCTTAATCGATCGTTCAGATCGACCGTATAGCCGCTTTCCTGTATGCGCGTGCGTATTTGCGAGTACTCTGTTTCACTCAATGCTGCTCGATTCATGGACTGCATCCGACCGGCAAAGCTGGTCATTTCTTCCTGCATGATGTGCAGCCAATCGAGCACCGGTTGCGGCTCGTAATGGTGTATTTCGGCGTGAATGGTCGCGACGCCGGAATAGAGCGCTGAGATAGTGCCACCTGCGACATTCTCGCCATATCTTCCGATGGTGTTCTCGATCTGCCGCACGGCCGGGTCCAGCCTGGCTGCCGCAGTATCATACGCCCGCCGGTCGGCACCGCTAACTGCCGCAAAGCCGGATTCAAACATGCTCAGCGCGAGGGGAATGAATCCGGATTTTTCGGTAGTCCGGATCGCGTCAAGAGCTGCCTCACATTCACGATGCATCAGGCTTCCCGCCATATGCATCAACAGAATCATTTGGCCACCCGGAGCAACGAGCCTCGCGGCCTCGTCGATCGCGTCGGTTCCCGCGTACTCAACGCCGAATTGACTCGTTACGAGCGCAAAACCGTTATCATCGAGTGGGATCGCTGCTGCATCTGCAATGACGCCCGTGGCGGCGGGAAATCGTGAGCCGATGCTGTCAATGGCTGCGGGCGACGAGTCGACGCACGTAACCTTGTCCGCAATTCGGTCGTCGATCGAGTTCAGGATATCAAGTATCGCCCCGTCACCCGAAGCAATGTCGAGGATTGCCATTTCCGGGTTCTCGCGGAGTAAGGATGACAGACTGTCAACCCAGAAATTCCTGACCACTGGATGACGGACGCCGCCATCGATCGGGGCGGCTGCACCACGCGCGCCGTTCCAGTAGACGTCCCAGGCATCGCTAACTGATGTATCGTGTCGCAAATTAGAGTGTTTATGAGAGATGCTGCCCCATTGCAAAATTATAGCATCGCGAGTCTGCGATTAGCCGCGGCCGGACCGGGTACAGCGCATCAATTGAAAAGCTCGCAACCGGGTGGCAGATTAGCGTCGTGAATGGCAACAAACAAAGACTAAGCATTACTGCGAGGCGAGCAGCTTCGAAAAGGGACTGGCCCACGGTGCGAAGTTGTGCGGAAGCAATTCTTTCGGCCGATGAAAACGACCCGGAAGGTCTCTTCTTACTGGGACTAACGGAAAAGGCTGCCCGGCGACCGCGCAAGGCAGTAAGTGCATTTGAGCAGGTCTTGCGCCTCGATTCCGGGCGTTACGATGCGGCGGTCGAGTTGGCGACGCAGTACTCGATTGCCCGGCGCAACGGTGATGTCCTTGCGATACTCGAAGAATATCAGGATTACCTCGGGAACAGTCCACGCTATCTGGATATGGCTGCTACCACCTATACGGAGATTGGTATGCCGGCAAAGGCGTGGCCGCTATACCAGAAGGCCGTTGAATTGCAGCCCGAGATCAACCTTTTCCAGGCCAATCTTGCGGCTTGTGCGGTCTATATCGGCGAGATTGAACGTGCTCGCGGTGTGTATCAGCAATTGCTGGAGGAAAATCCGAGCCACCAACACAACCACTACCGGTTTGCAAGACTCCAGCGTGCGAAAGACAGGCATCACATAGAACAGATGGAGCAGATATTGCGGGAAACGAAACAGGCTCCCGAACGCAATGTCTTTCTTTATTACGCTCTCGGCAAGGAATATGAGGACCTGGAGGAATGGGACGAAGCCTTCGAATACTACAAGAGAGGAGGGGACGCAGTATGCTCCGTTGCGAATTACTCTGTTGAGTCAGATATCGCGATAGTAGATGCCGTGATAGAAACCTGTGACGAGGAGTGGCTGCAGCAAGGTCGAATGGAATGGGAAGGCGATAAGACGCCTCTGTTCGTAGTTGGCCTGCCCCGGACCGGGACGACATTGACGGAAAGGATTATTGCGAGCCATTCGAAAGTACACAGCGTTGATGAAACCCCGTTCCTTCAAATGGCCATACGGCGCGAGAGCGGCGTTGCCAGCACCGAGAAAATGACCCCGGACATGCTCAAGGCCGCCGCCCACAAGAATATCGAAAATATTGCCAACGGCTATGTAGATGCTCTGCGTTACCGCCTCGGAGACGAACCTTTTTTTGTCGACAAGCTTCCGTTCAACGTGCTCTATCTTGGTTTTGTTGCCAAGGCGTGGCCTGATACCCCGGTCGTCATGCTTCGACGCAATCCTATGGATAGCTGTTTTTCCATGTACAAGCAGGTTTTTACCTGGGCCTACAAATATTCTTATAACCTCGATGACCTTGGTCGCTACTACGTTGCTCACGAGCGGCTGTGTAATCACTGGAGGACGCTGCTGGGCGACCAACTCGTGGAGGTAAAGTACGAGGAACTCGTAAGCGACCAGGAAAATCAGACTCGACGGCTATTGGATCGGCTCGGGCTAGAGTTTGAGGATTCTTGCCTGCATTTTGACCGAAACAAGCAGGCCACGACCACAGCAAGCTCTGTGCAGGTCAGGCAGGGGGTGCATACCGGCTCGATCAACAAGTGGAAGCGCTTCAGCAAACATCTTGAGCCATTGCGCAAACACCTGGAGGCTTCGGGAATTCGGGTTAGTTGAATTGAGCAAAAGTCAATTGTCCAAAAAGGCCGACGAAATCTCGGCCGCCGGCCGGCAGGCGGCCGTGAGAAGAGACTGGGCCCGGGTATCCCGCTGTGCGCACGATCTCAAGAGAATGCTACCCCGGGAAGCGGAGGGCTATTATCTCCTTGGCCTGGCCCAAAAGGGTCGGGGGCGGATCGAGGACGCTGCTGCCGCTTTTTCCCGAGCACTCGATCTTGATGATCGACGATATGATGCGGCAGTCGAACTTGCTTTCCTGCTTGTGCTCCTCAACCGGCATGGGGAAGCCAGGATTCTGCTCGACAGGTACCGACCAGGGCTCGGCAATAGCCCCAGGTATCTCGATCTTGCCGGCCAGACATATACTCGCATGAGCCTCCACCAGGAAGCCTGGGATGCCTATCAGCATGCCAATCGCCTGCAACCCGACGTCGACAAAATTCAGGCTAACCTGGCTTCCTGCGCGGTATATCTTGGCAAGACGGATGTGGCGAAGAAAATCTACCGCAAGCTATTGGCAAGACACCCGAAGCATCAGCGTAATCATTACGAACTGGCTCAACTGCAGCGCGCATCGAATGATGAACATGTTCGACAGATGATAGACATACTGGAAGGCGCGGATCCCGATCCGGCGAAGAACATCTACCTGTACTACGCTATCGGCAAGGAACTCGAGGACCTGGAGCGTTGGGATGAATCGTTTGAGTACTATCTTCGGGCAGGCAACGCAGTAAAGTCGGTTAGCGACTATGATGTCTCTGAAGACGTCGCGGTCATGGACAAGATCCGCAATGTCTGCTCCGCAGCCTGGTTGGCCGATGCTCCATCGACAGAGGGGACAGCCAGGACGCCGATATTTATCGTCGGGCTCCCACGCACGGGTACGACGCTGACTGACAGGATTCTTGCCAGCCATTCACGGGTCGAAAGCGCCGGCGAGACGCAGCTGCTGCAAATGGTTTTACGCCGGTTGGGCGGTGCCGAGCAATCCAGGCAGATTACACCCGCCGCCATCGAAGCAGCTGCAAAGGCCGAACCGGGGCTCATCGCCGGGCAATACTACGAGGCGATATCCTACCGGCTTGGCGAGGCACCCCTGTTCATCGATAAGCTCCCGGAAAACGTGCTGTTTCTCGGTTTCGTCGCCAAGGCGTGGCCGGACGCAAAAATGGTACACCTGCGCCGGAATCCGCTGGACGCCTGTTTTGCCATGTTCAAGCAGTCGTATTTCCGCTTTGCCTACTCGCTCGATGATCTGGCGGAGTATTATCTTGCATACGACCGTCTTAGCAGACACTGGCGAGACGTTCTCGGCAATCGGATGATCGAGCTCGAGTACGAGCAGCTCGTCACGGACCAGGATAACCAGACCCGGATATTGCTCGACAGGTTGGGGTTGCCATTCGAGGAGGCATGTCTGCGCCTGGACAGCGTTGCTGCGCCGATCGCGACTGCCAGCTCGGCGCAAGTACGGGAGAAGGTGCACACGCGTTCTGTAGGCAAGTGGAAGAAATACAGGAAGCAACTGTCCGGATTGCAGCGGCGGCTGGAGGCCGGCGGAGTAGTCACGGAGTAGGGACGGCAGAGGCACGCCGCACGGCGGAGTATCGGATATGCCGACGACTACAATCAATCACAAACCCATGGTACGGCTGAGCTTCGCTGTCGCAGTGCTCACCATCGTATGCATGCCTGTTCATTCTGACGAACAGCTGGAGGACACGCTGCGCTCGTGCCGGGTGATCGCCGATAATGAGGCGCGGTTAGCATGCTATGACGACGTGGTTGATCAGTCCGGTCCTGCGGCCGGTTCGCCGTCCCCGCATGAAACAGAGACAGCCGCAACGTCGTATGTCGAACTCAATGACGATGTAGGAAGTGAAACGCTGAATCGTGCGGACGATGAACGGCGCAAGGAAATCATTACCGGGACCGTTGTCGAGTGCCGACAGGATGCGCTAAATGATACCTACTTTTATTTCGACAATGGCCAGGTGTGGAAACAGACGAGCGATAGCCGCATCAAATTATCCGACTGCAATTTTGACGTAACGATCGCCAAAGATTTCTTTGGCTACAAGATGCAGGTGGTCGGCGAGGCACGCCGAATCCGAATCTCCAGGATTCGCTAGCTAGATAAGGAGACCGCCATGCCGACGACCGGCGCTCAACCGGTCGGTGGCTCTGATGGCGTGAACCCGTTGTCGGCAGCAGACGAGGAATCGGATACCAGGATCCGCACGTGCGTACCCTCAGCAAGATTCTCCGCGCCCCGTATTGCTACGCGGTCGCCTTCGGTCAGGTCGCCGCGCACCGCTACGAGTTTACCGGCCGAATCACCGATCTCGACCTTGATCTGCTCCGCTTTGTTTTCGGCATTGATGCGAAATACGAAGGACCCGTCCTGGCGCAGCACCAGCGCATCGCGCGGTACGGCAAGCGCAAGCTGCCGGGCGCGGATCGGAACAGCGACGCTCACGAGTTGACCGACGGTCCAGTCGCGTATCGCGTCCGACGGCAGGTCGATGCGTGCCTCGAATGTCTGCGACCGAACGTCGCCCGTGGGCACGAGCGAACGAATGGTGCCGGTATGGGCAGCATCCGTCGCAAAGACGGCAATGGGATCGCCCGCCATCGTGCGCGGAAGATGTTTCAGCGGCACGAACGCGCGTACCTCCAGATTCTCTATATCCGTCAGCTGGCCCAGCACCTCACCCCTCGCGACCTCCTCGCCCGAACGGCGGCTGCGGCTGATGACGACGCCTGCAAACGGGGCCCTGACGTCCGCGCGTTGCAGAAGATCGTCTATCTGCCGAATTCGCACCTCGATGATGTTCGCGTCGCTCATCGCAAGGTCGCGATTCGCCTCGGTCTGCTCCAGCTCGAATTCCGACACGAGGCTGGAGCTGGCAAGTTCCTTTTGCCGCCGAAGCTGGCTCTCCAGCTGACGGACGTTGATCTCCGCGCGCTCGAGCAACGCCTCCTGCTCCGCACGTTGCAGGTGCACGCTGCGCTTGTCGATGCGCGCGATGTAATCGCCTTTGTCGACAAACGTACCGGGTTCCGCGACCATCACGAGCTGCCCGGGAACGCCGGCGGTAATCTGCAGTTCGTTGCGGGCGTAGACCGTACCCGGTACGGCAACCGTTGGCGCGACTTCGGTACGCGACACTGTTGAAATCTGCACGACTGGCGCAGGCATCTGTTGGGCAAACGACAGCGAAGCAGCCATGAGCAGGGCACACGAGACGACCATTCTGGATTCAGGCATCGGCAGGTACTCCGGGGACGATATCCTGGTTGCGTCGCAGTTGCCGCGGCAGCCGGAACGGCGCGAGGCGAAGGATGCTCGGCATCAGGATCAGGGTGAACAGGGCGCTGACCAGCATCCCGCCGATGATGACGGTGGCGAGGCCGCGATAAATCTGGGAGCCAACGCCCGGTACGATCATGAGGGGCAGCATGCCGAATATGCTCGTCAGCGTGCTCAGGTAGATCGGACGGGCGCGGATGCGCACCGCGTCGGCGACGGCGGCGCTGCGTTCGAGGCCCTTGCGCAGGCCCTTGCGCGCCTGCATGACAAGCAGGATGGCGTTGTTGACGACGAGACCGAGCAGGATCAGGAAGCCGATCATCGTCAGCAAGTCCATGGCCTGGATCGTGACCAGGTTGAGCACCCTCAGCGCAGCTACACCCCCGGCGATCGCGAGCGGCATCGAGAGCATCACGACCGCAGCATCGCGCAGCGACCGGAACATCGCCGCGAGGATCAGGAACAGTACGACGGCCGCCGTCGCCAGGTTCATGGCCATGCTGGAAAATGCCGCCTCGAGCCGGTCAGCCGTGCCGCGGTACGCGATGCTGACATCGGCAGGCATGACTTCCCGAATCTGCGGGCCGGCCACGTCGCGAAGGGCATCAAGCGCTTCCTGCACCGTCATCTCGGCCGGTGGCGTGACGGACAGCGTCAGCGTGCGCTGACCATTAACGCGCAGCAGCTGTGTCGGGCCCACGGTTCGCCTGATTTCTGCCAATTCGCCGAGCGTCTGTAGCCCGGCCAGGGGCGTAGCGACCGGGATCGAGGCCAGTTGCTCCGGCGAGGTCCAGGTCGGACCTTTGAGGATCATGTCCATGCGGTCGTTGCCATCGAAGTACTCACCGACGAAAGCACCGCTGGTGACCGCCCTGACGATCGTCGCGACGGTCGCCCGATCGAGACCGGCAGCCGTGATGCGGCGGTCGTTTGGCGTCAGCTGCAGTTCGGGCTCGGCAATCGCGAGGCCGGGAATTGGGCGAACCTGGGCGCCAGGCACTGCCTGGCTGACGATCGGCATGGCCTGCATTGCGACCTGCGACAAGACGTTGATGTCGGGTCCCTGCAGGTCCACGTTGATCGACCGGCCGCCGTCGAAGCCGAAGTTCAGCAACGAGGAACGCTGCACGAATGACTGAGTGTCAGGCAGATCGACGAGAACCTCGTCACGTACGATCGAGATCATTTCGTCTATTCGGGACGGGTCCGCCGGGTAAACGAACATGCCACTGAAAGCGCCAAACGACGACATGTTGTAGCCGCGTATATACGGTTGCTTTTCATGCTCCATGTAAGGGCGCATGCGCTCCACGATCGTGCCCGCGATTTCGTCTCGCAGTACTTCGACCGTGCCGCCCGGCGGCGTAATGAAAAATGCGTTCAGGGAATCCGACGGCGCCTGGGGCAGCAGGTTGGCCTTCGGTACCAGGGTTACTATCGCTATTATCGACCCGCCCAGGATTGCCACTATCCACGTGCGGCACATTGCCGGCGTGCGCGTGAGGTGCATGACCAGGTCCGTAATCCTCGCCCACCAGTGACCGCAGGGATCCCTGTCTTCCTGCTTGAGCAAAAACGATGCTGCGACCGGCAGGACCGTTATCGCGATCAGAAACGACGCTGAAACCGCAACCGCGATCGTCAGCGCGAGATCCTGAAACAGCTGTCCTTCGATGCCGTCCATGAACAGCACCGGGGCAAAGATCGCGACGCTCGTTACGGTCGACGCGAACAGTGCCCCTGTGATCTGGCGGGTGCCCTTCGCAACCGAATCTTTGAGTCCCAGGCCCGCCTGCCGGCAACGCACGATGTTCTCGAGCGTCACGATAGCCGCATCCATGACCAGGCCGACCGAGAACGCGAGCCCGGCCAGCGAAATGACGTTGAGTGACTTGTCGAACATACGCAGCGCGACGAACGCAACGAGCAGGGACAGCGGCACCGTCGCGGTCACGAGAAATGTCGCGCGGCGACTGCGCATCAGGAAATACAGGACGCCGACGGCCAGGAGCAGGCCCATACCTAGGTTCCCCTGCACCAGCGCGATCGCGCGCCGTATGTGCACTGAAGCGTCGAAACTGAGGTCCATCTCGAGGCCGGCGTCGGCCAGGGGCCCGGCGTTGAGTTCCGCTATTGCCTTGTTGACTTCATCGAGGATGCTGACGGTATTGGCATCGAAAGCGCGTTGCACCGTGATGTAGTAGGCCGGGTAGCCATTGCGGAGCACGAAACCGTCCAGCTTCCTGGGAACGATTTCGACATCGGCGACTTCGCTGAGATAGATGGGCCTTTCGTTACTCCACCCGACAATGAGCTCGCGGAGCTCCTGCGGCTCGAACTGGCCGACGAAACGTACTGTGTACTGGCGCCGACCGACGTCCGCAAATCCACCTGATGAGTCGGTTGCGCGGGCGAGTGTCGCGATGATGTCGCTAACGCCGATTCCGAGCGCAGCCGCGCGGTACGCGTCGAAACTGATCTGCATCTCACGAGGCTGTTCACTGTTCAGGTTGACCTGGGAAACACCGGGAATCTGGGCGAGACGCGGTTCGACGTAATCCTCGATCAGCTTCTGGTAATCCGAGAGTTCCTTGTTGGGGTTGTGCGGCAGTACCCTGATGAGCATCGACGCCGCCGGCGGAGCCTGCTGGCCGCCACCTGCGAACACCTGCGGTTCTATAGCATCGGCCGGACGCGGTGGCGCCTGGTTGAGATTGTTAATGACGTCGAGTTTCGCTTCCTGTATGTCGGTACCCACGTCGAATGTCAGCGTGACGAAGCCGGCACCCCGGCTGATGAAGGCATTGATATCCGTGACGCCGGGCGTGTTTCGCAGGACGCTCTCCTGCGGTTCCACGATGCTCGACTCCATCTCTTCCGGCGCGGCAGCTCTCCAGAAATTCTGGATCGATACCTGCGGCTGCTCGATGTTAGGCAACAGCTGGATCGGCAGTCTGGCAATCGAGATAAGGCCGAACAGTGCGACGAGCGCAACTGCAACGGCCACGGATGGCCAGTGCCTGGTGCTCAGATCCGTTAGATTCATCCCGACCCCCTCTTGATTGTTTGTCGGTCAGACTCGGTGCCCAACGGGGAGTTCACCGCAAAGGCGGCCGCCTTCATTACCGATTTGAATAAGCGAGTGTGTTTGCCGACAAGGTGTTACTTAGATGCGGCGAAGCGGGAAAACGTTGCAGCGGTGGGGTCGAGCTA
>WOR8_10007066_pt1 | contig 14258 bp, 16 predicted proteins | sample DeeMarSeWOR38_10_FD_19890 | JGI IMG/M metagenome (IMG submission 19890) | reverse complement strand
ACGGCCCACCCGACGTGACGGACCTGCTGATTTACGGCGACGAGCTACGTGAGGTCCGCTACGATGAGAATGGCATCGCGGTGGTCGAGCTCATCTACGACCAGGCGGGCCTGGTAGCCATCTACCCAGGTGCTGACGTATCGTGGCTCACGGTTGACACCCTGAACTACGCCAGCGACCAGTGCGCGTCTTACAGCTTCGCCGAAACGGGTCTGTACCACTACCGGATTGTGAACAGCACCGGCGAGGTCGTCCCCAGTCTGCAAGCAAGCCCGAACCTGAAGTTCAGTGCCGAGCCGGACGTGACCTATCTGGCCCAACTGGCCTACCCGGCCACCTCACTCTTCGTGGGACTGTATGACGATATGCAGTTCCAGCATACGCCCTATTGGACCATGCCCATCGACGGTCGCTACGAGCACGACTTCGAGTTCCATCTGGACTATCACCGTCTCAACGACCCTGATCTGGGCAACGATCACATCCGCGGTGAGGTGGTAGTTGACGCGCTGTACCTCATCAACGGCACTACCTCGGTGGCCCAGCAGTTCCCCCACGGGCGGCACGACGGTGGCCTGCCAGGCGTGACCATCGTAGGCATCCCGGACGTGAGCATGGTCGCCTTCTGCCAGCGCCCTGGGGTCCACGAGGTCGTGTACTGGGGCGGGTGGGAGAACGAGGCTTACTACCTGCCCGAGCGTGGCTGGGTCTTTGATGAAGAGATCTATGACACGTGGACCGAAGACCAGCGCGGAGACTGCATCGACGCGGCACATCGGGTCAATATGCTGCTGGCCCGCGAGGGTCTGCGCACTGATCACACCTACCGCCACCACGATGAGCGCAGCCAAGGCTATCAGATGACGCAACTGCACATCTGGTCTCCCTACAACCTGGCCGGAATGCGGGCGCCACACCTGGGCCAGCTCCTCAAGCCAGGCACCGTCCTGACCTACTACGAGGATCCAGAAGACCTGGTATTCTGGGGCTGGGACTTAGAAAAGGGCAGTCTGGCCGATGGGATCGGCGCGGCCGAGCTACAGGCACACACTAGCTCGCTGGGAGCGGTCGAGTACGTTGATCAGACGGGCATACACCCGGCCGAGGATTTGAACTAGTGCCCAATCACAAGGATTATGCCTGCAGGTCCCTGTGAGGGAATATGAAGAGGATCGTGCCCAAGAGGGCCGAAAGCAGCTTATCGAAATCACTGTGACGGGGCACTGGCAGCAAGAACTTTCAGAACTTCGCAGCAGAGGCTTAAAGCGGCCTACCAGCCCGGTGAGTCATCGGGCTGGTAGGCTTACCCCAACACATGGTTAACTTTGGGCAAGTGAGAGGGCACCTGCAAAAGGAGGAGCAGCATGAGCCTGATTCTAAGAATGGCCTGCAGCCGAGCCGACCCTCAGCGTGCTGAAGAGGCCCGCCGACTACTCAAAACTACACCAGTGCACTCCTTCTCTCTTCTCCAACGCATCGCTCTTAGCAGTGGCGATACTCAGCGCGCTGAAGCAGCCCAGGAGCTGCTGAACGCTATGCGAGAAGCCTCGACAAAGCCAGGACACCCCTGGCCGCTCATCAAGCGAATTGCTGCTAGCAGCGATAACTTGGTTCACGCCAGGACCGAGAAGGTCTTCCAGACGTCCTTCATCCACTCCGAAAAGTCGGAGTGCGATTCGGAGCGCCACTTCCAACTCCGAAGCACCAAAGGGTGATAGAATGGTGTCAGCATAGGACGAGTGACACGCCCAACGGGGGAGAGAACGATGAGCGCAAACAACGTCAGCCCAACCCAGACGCAACGATCAGACACCAAAAGCTACGGGATGAATACCCCAACCTCGTCAGCGTGGCGAGCGAACAGAAACGAGAAGTGCGTGATGCCCGGCAGCTATGGCCTGCTGAGCCGGATGTATCCAAACTTGAGCCGCGACCAGGCAGCAGCATTAGTCCAGCAGAAGATCATGTTGGAACAACTGCGCAAGGCAGCCACATCAGGCAGACGCCATCGCTGAGGTTAGCCGAGCACTCGTTCATTGATATCTCGGCGTCCTTGAGTGCCAAGAAACGAGGGACAATGCCGAGTGATTCTTGAACGAGGAGTGAGTGGTACTTCCGGACAGTAGAGATGCCTGTGATTGTGCAACCACCCGCCAAACTCCGGTCCCCGCTGCCCCTCCAATGGTGGGGATGGGCAAAACTATTGGGGGCCGTGGGGCTAGTGCCCCTGACGATCCTGATTTTGGCAGGCCACTTCCCGCACCCGGGGGTGGTCGCGATCGTTCTGCATCTTGCCGCCGACTTCACCTTCCAGTCGCCGCAGACAGCGCTTCGCAAGGAAGAACGTGGTCACCACCTGCTGGTCCACGCTCTGGTAGCCGGCGGTCTGCCCCTGGCCGTTGAGGGACTCGTGATAGCGAATCCGGCTGCCATTCTCGCCTGGACGACCCTCGGCGTGGCCAGCCATTACGCCGTGGACTGGACCCGCAAGTTTGGGTTGCGGCAGACGACGCTGGCTGTTATTCTGGATCAGGCTTGCCACGTGGTGACAATCCTGATCATTGTCCTGAAAGTGTATTAACCTCGCAATACCGGAGACGCACGCACGTCTACGTCAAGCTAAGCCCCTTGAACGCCTTGACTTGGCCGGTGATGGCGCGCTCGGTAGGCAGGCGCTCGATGCTGGAGGCGCCGAAGAAGCCCACGATACCCGGCATCATGGCAAGGCCAGCCCCGACGTTCTCTGGTTCGTCGAAGGGACCACCGTGGCAGATGACCATGATGTCCTCGCGCACTTTCCGGCCCGCCTCGGCGATGTCCATCACTTTTGCCGCCGCCTCCTCAAGGGTGAAGGCCACCGCTGCCCCGATGGAGCCAGCCGTGGTCAGGCCGACGTGTGCCACCAACATGTCAGCACCCGCCTGGGCCATGGCTACCGCCTCGTCGGGGTTGAAGACATAAGGCGTGGTGAGCATGTCCAACTCGTGGGCTATGGCGATGGCCTCAACCTCTTTGTCGTAGCCCATGCCGGTGGCCTCCAAGTTAGCCCGGAAGTCGCCGTCCATGAGGCCCACGGTGGGAAAGTTCTGGACGCCGGTGAAGCCCATCTCCTTGAGTTCCTTGATGAAGACGGGCATAAGGCGGAAGGGGTCGGTGCCGCACACGCCGGCCAGCACCGGGGTGTCCTGCACCACAGGCAGTACCTCGGACGCCATCTCGACCACGATGGCGTTGGCATCTCCGTAAGGCATAAGCCCGGCCAAGGAGCCGCGTCCTGCCATGCGGTAGCGACCCGAGTTGTAGATGATGATCAAGTCGGCGCCGCCCCGCTCCGCGAACTTGGCGGAGATACCGGTACCCGCCCCGCAGCCCACAATGGGCTTACCTGATTCCACCGTCTGGCGCAGCCGCTTCAGCGCTTGTTCACGAGTGATGAATGCCATGGGAATACCTCCTAATTTGTAGGATGGTTGATTGGACGGTTGGAAGATCGGAAGACTGGAAGGTTGGATGGCTGGAAGTCTTCGTTCTGAGGTTCGGTGCCCCTGATCCCCTGATTCCTGATTTCCCGATCCCCCAATCTACCAGTTTCCCAATGTTCCAACCTTCCAGCGACTTAGCTATTTCAGCATATCTAACAACACCTCAGCACATTTGTCGGCGAATTCGGGATCGTTAATGTTGTGGTCTATCTCAATCACCGGTATGCCGGGCCTGAGGTGTTGCTTGATGGCGTCGTAGCAGGCTTGATCGGCCTCCGGGTCCCAGAACCGTCCGCCGGGGCTGTCGAGCATGGAGACGCCCTTGAGGGGCAGGACTACCGCCACTGGTGCAGTTGAGGCGTTGGCGGCGGCAGCGATCATGGCACCCATCTTGGCGTTCTCCTCGACGTTGGTCCGCATCAAGGTGACGTTGGGGTTCCACGCATACAGGTTCCGATCCTTATACTTGTCGGGCACGGTTTCAATGCCCCAGAAGTTGGCCATATCCACGCAGCCCGGGACGAGGACGGCCGGGATGCCCGCCCGCGAGGCAGCCCAGCCGCGTTTCGGCCCGGCGCTAAGAACGCCGCCGCACACCTCGTCGGCCAGCTCAGTGGTAGTGATATCCAGTGAGCCGACGATGTAGCCATCGGTGATCAGGCTCTCCATGGTCTTGCCGCCGGTACCGGTAGCGTGGAAGACGAGCACTTCGTAGCCAGCCCCCTCCATGACGCCTCGCGCTCGGTCCACACAAGTAGTGGTGTTGCCGAACATAGAGGCAGTGACCAGCGGTTGCTCCTCACCCGCCGGCGGCACCTCTGTCTTCACCATACCGGCGATAGCCCCTGCCGCGTTGGCATAAATCTGACGGCTGACGCTGTTGATGCCCGCTACGTCCACAATGGAGGGCATGAAGGTTACATCCCGGGTACCCGTGTAGGCGCTCACATCACCGCCGCCCAGGGTAGAGACCATTAGCTTAGGCACGCCCACGGGCAGGACGCGCATGCCCGATGTGGCAATGGAGGTGTTTCCGCTACCGCCCATGCCAAAGATGCCGCCCACTACCCCTTGGTCGTAGAGCTTGCGCACTACGACCGCTAGCCCGGCGGCCATGACCTGCATAGCCTCGTCCTTGTGCTCGCCAGAGGCAAGGTAAGCCAGGTTACCACCACCGGCCTCCGCCACCTCCTCCCGCTTGATGTCGGGTTCGAAGGTGGGTTTGCCCATTACGCCGAAATCGACCACCAGCACCTTCAGCCCTTCGGCCTCGATGAGCTCCTTGACGAAGGCAAGCTCCTGGCCCTTAGTGTCCAGGGTCCCCACAATTATGACCGTTTTGCTCATGCCATACCTCCTCGTATGCAAGATACATACAGACTCGTGCGGTTCTTAGGAATCGAGTTGAACTACGCAGGTTACACTTCGTGAAGACTGAGAAAAAAGCGGTATTCCAGGGATATTATAACATATTCTGACCGGCTTGGGAATGTCACTTGATTTCTTGAAGCAAGGGCAGTCTTGCCCCTAGTTCACCTGAGCGCTGGGAATATCGGCTTGTTCCGACACGTCCTGCAAAGCGTTAATCCAAATCTCAAACCTGGGCACATGATCGGATTGCTGATGTTAAAGCGCAACTAATGCGCGCTTACGGTGTTCTATGATTTGTGCCGGGGGGGCTAGTAGTGCCCCGTCAAAGTGTTTTTGATAAGCCACATAAGGCCACACGGGAACGAGCTTTGGCATAGTCCCCAGAGGGGACCTGCCCCTCATAGGGACCTGCGGGCCTGATACCTCTGAGGGTCTGCTCGCTCCTCGACTTTGCACCACACACGGCAAAACCAGTCAAACTTGACCGAGAATCTTGGTTGTGTTATTGTGAGAACCTGAGCGATAATTTTTGAGTCGCTTCATGGTTACGAGGTTTCTCGTATGATCGTCATTTTATTCATCAGCCCGGTTTGGGCACTATCAGAGAGGAGGAGTTGTGTTATGTCCAAGTCACGACCCATTGGTGTTACCATTTTGGCCATCCTGGCTGCCTTAGCCGCGATACTGGCCATCATTCGTACGCTCCAGATGCTGCATCTCTGGCCAATCTGGCTGGGCCCGGTACGGTTCTTCACATTTGACTTGCTTGGAGCCATCCTGTGGGGAATTCTGGCGCTCATCTGGATCTGGGTGGTCCGCGGCCTGTGGAATCTCGATCCGCAGATCTGGCTCTTCGTGGTCGTCCTATCTGTCTTGAACCTAATCCTGGCCTTCATCGACATCATCGGCAGGTCGTCATTCCAGGCAGAACTGCCGACCCTCATCCTCAACGCGGTCATCCTGATCTACTGCCTGACACCCGGGGTGAAGCAGGCCTTCGGGCAGCCTACTTAGCGTCCCTGCGCAGCAACCTGCTGATAGGAAACAAAATAGCGACCATCCACCGCGTGGGGATGGTCGCTATTTTGTTTATAGCTACGACGCCTTGCCGTACTGCAAGTCACGGGGTATACTAAGAGCCTGCATGTGTAGGTCCCCTCTGGGGAAAAGAATAACTTCCTGCTTTCTAGGCTAACTCCTGATAAATGGAAAGCAACCTGGGAAGTTGCTTCTCAACGGCCCATTAGAACCATCGCTTGGTACCGGAGTCGCTGATTACGACGCGACTGCGGAATCGGCGTCTCGAACATTGGAGGTGAGTTATGGAGATCAAAGTGATCAAATCAACGAAGATTGGTCAGAAGCCTCACCCGCAGGATTCTGAATTGGGGTTCGGTAGGTATTTCACCGATCATATGTTTCTCATGGATTACGCACGGGAGAAAGGCTGGCACAACGCGCGCATTGAAGCCTACCAACTTCTCAAGCTGGACCCGGCCGCTATGGTCCTGCATTACGCTCAAGAAGTGTTCGAGGGCCTTAAAGCCTACCACTTGGAGGACGGCGGTATTGCGCTATTTCGGCCGGAGAAGAACATCGACCGCATGAATGCGTCTGCCCGCCGGATGGTCATGCCCGAGGTAGACGCGGACCTCTTCTTTCAGGCTATGAAGAAACTGGTCTTGCTTGAGCGTGAGTGGATCCCCAAATCGGCAGGCACATCCTTGTATATCCGCCCCACCATGATCGCCAACGAGCCAGCGCTGGGAGTAAAGCCTTCTGAACAATACCTGTTTTACATCATCACAGGCCCGGTGGGTGCATACTATCCTGAGGGCTTCAAGCCCACGCGGATTTACGTCTCCGACGAATTCGTGCGTGCCGCCAGAGGGGGGACGGGCGCAGCCAAAACAGCTGGCAATTACGGAGGTACTCTGCTGGCCGCCAAACAGGCCGCCGAGGGTGGCTACACTCAGGTGCTGTGGCTAGACTCAATCGAGCGCAAGTATGTAGAGGAGGTGGGCACCAGCAATATCTTCTTCCTTATGGAGGACGAGCTGGTTACTCCGCCCCTAACGGGCACCATTCTGCCCGGTATCACCCGCGACTCGGTACTTCAACTGGCCAGGCATTGGGGTCTCAACGTTTCGGAACGTCTCATATCTATCCAGGAGGTGGTCGAGGGGTGCGAGACTGGAGATCTGAAGGAGATGTTTGCGACCGGAACGGCGGCGGTTATTTCTCCGGTCGGTGAGGTCGGCTACCAAGGACAAGTTCTCCAGATAGGAGATGGCAGGACAGGTGAGTTGTCCCAAACTCTCTACGACGAAATCACCGCCATCCAGTACGGGCGCAAGGAAGACCCCTTTGGCTGGCGGGTTCGAATCGCCTGATACAACCATGAAGGCGGTGCAGGACAAAGGTAGGCGCGTCGCGCTGGTCACCGGCGCAACGGGGGCGATTGGCAAGGCGATCGCCCAGGGGATCGCTCAAAAAGACGGGTACGAAGTGGTGCTCCTGGGTCGCAACGAGGAGAAGGTCAGGCAAGCAGTTCGGGAAATCGTCCAGTCCACCAGCAACAGTCAGGTGCGCTACGAACTGGTTGACGTGTCGCGACGTGCATCCATTCAGGCTTTGGCCGAGCGGTGGCGTGGCCCACTCCACGTCTTGGTCAATAACGCTGCCACTACCCCACCCAGCCGCCAGGAGACCCTTGAAGGCATCGAGTTGCAGTTCGCCACCAACGTGCTGGGCTACGTCTGGATGATCCAGACCTTTGCCGAGCACTTGCGACAGTCCGCCCCGGCCCGCGTCGTGAATGTGGCCAGCTATTGGGCCGGTGATCTTGATCTGCATGATCTGGAGTTCAAGCGCTGCGGGTACCGCAACGGTCAGGCCTATCGTCAATCCAAGCAGGCCAACCGCATGCTGACGGTAGCCTTTGCAGAGCGATTCAGGCCTTATGAAGTTGCGGTGAATGCCTGCCACCCGGGTGACGTGAAATCAAAGCTCAGCAACAATCTGGGGTTCGGAGGGCATGAAACGCCAGAGCAGGGCGCCCGAACCCCGGTATGGTTGGCCACGGGCGCGACTGGTCAGGAGCAGACGGGTAAGTACTTCGAGCATATGCGCGAGGTCAGGTGCCGTTTCGGAGAGGACAGACAGGCAGTTGAGAGACTGTACACGGTCTGCTTATCATATTGAAGTCAGAATGTAAACAAAAATGGGGCCTCTTGACCCCATTTTTCCAGAGAGTGGGCGCGAGAGGACTCGAACCTCTGACCTCACGGATGTGAACCGTGCGCTCTAACCAGCTGAGCTACGCGCCCCTACAACAACAAGATTATAACACCCCACCTCAAAAAGCGCAAAGGGAACTTCAAAGATTCGAGGCTTGGAAGACTGGGAGGCTCGATAATTGGCAGATTGGGACTCGGGGAATGGCGGAATCAGGCTCAGGCCCGGGTTCCATCTTCCCTGAATCTCTGATTCCCTGACCAATCTCACTCACTGGGACCACACAGCGCAGCAACCAGCGTATCCAGGGCCAGCACGTCCTCCATCTGACCGGTTTTGATAGCCAGGTCAGTCTCCAGTAGCCTGGCATAGATGACTTCAAGTTGCCCCATCGAGAAGTTCATCGCCTGGCGGGCTGCCTTTTCCGCCACGAAGGGATACAGGCCGGCGCGCTTGGCAATGGTTGAGGCGGCCAACCCCTGTGCTGACAACTCCTTCACCTGAATGAGAATGCGAAATTGGCGCACGATCATGCTCAGCAGATAAAGCGGGGCCGCATTGTCATCCAGGAGTTTGTGTAACATGCCCAAAGCGGTACGGCCATCGCGCCGCCCTATGGCGTCCACCATGGCAAAGACGTTGGCTGTCCCAGCGTAGGGTACAAGCAGCTCCACGTCGTCGGTCGTGATGGGCCGTTCGTCTCCTACATAGATGGTGAGCTTCTCAATCTCCGAGTCCAGTAGCCTTGAATCGTCTCCCACCGCAATAGCCAGGGCGTCGGCTGCTGACCGCACAATGATCGACCCTCTGGACTCCGCGCGCTTGGTGACCCAGCCAGCCAATTCACCTCGCCCTGGGCCATCAAAGGTGTGGACGTGCCCCATTTCGTGTTTTTCCGCCAAATTGAGTATGGGATGGCTCTTGGGCAACCCCTCCGCCTCGACAAAGATAAGACGAACGCTATCGGGCATAGCCGGCAAGTAGTTGACCAAGGCATCCAGCGCGGCCCTCTCCCCTCCCCTTTTGCTGCCGCCTCCCAATCGGGTCAGATAGTTGTGAACGATGACCAGTCGTCGGTCCGACATAAAAGGCAGTGCATCACAGACCTGTCTCAACTCTCCCAAAGTCAATGCTTCTCCGTCGAGGATGGTGGTATTCAATTCAGCCAGCGACGGATCGCCCATCTGCGCTCTCAGCTTGGCCAGTGCTTCACTCCGAGAGAGTTCATCGGGCCCATGGAAGATGTAGAACATAACTGAACTATCCTGCGTTCCGGCCGAAGACGGCCTGCACTTTGGGCCAGGCAGCCCGGGGTAGCGTTAGGAAAGTTGCCGGGTGATATGGGCGCCGGGTTGGCGTCCCAGCGAGCAAAAGTGGTATATGTTCAGACACAATCATCGGGTTTCGACGCGATGAACCGGAACTAGACCGCCACGTTTCTTGTAGACTCGAGCAATTCGCAGTTGACGGACATCGCCGGAGGTAGTGACATATTGTTGCAGGAGAAACCCCAACGGTTGGGCAACAAGTGCAGCAACGGTGGCGGCCAAGAGCGCCTCAGGCAAGTACAGCCAACGGAATCGAGAACGAGAGCGACCAACGCCCAAGGCAAAAAATGCTGCCATCCCGCTCAAAACGCCACTGGTTGCCAGCATCGTGCCGCAACGCGGATGCAAAGCCAACTCGCTCTCCCCAGCCCGTAATCGAGTCAAAGCCTCGCGGGCGGCCGATTCGAGATCCTCAGTTTCAACCTCGCCGATAATAGAATATCCCCCCCAGTCACTGCGTCCAACTAATGAGAGGTAAGGATCTCTTTGGGTCAATACGTTAACGGTCGCGTGCTCCAAGCCGTGGTTACGGCGGATGCGTGAGACAAACGGTAGATTCAACAGATTCATAGATTCACCAAATCTTCAACCAATGAGTACCCCATCACACGGCTTATGCCTGCACGCCCCCATGAGGGGCAGGTCCCTGCTAGGGAATATGAAGAGAATCGTGCCCACGAGGGCCGAATGCAGCTTATCGAAATCACTGTGACGGGGCATGAGGTAAACGACATCCTTGTTAGTGTACCACCTTGCCTAGCGTTGACATAGGTATAGACGACGTGCTATAATCCTGGCACTCGAGTTCCACGTTATCCGCAACGTCGCAAAGAGGACCTGTCATCCTCGGGAGGAGAGGAATTATGGGGCAACTTCTGGTCAGCGTAGCACAGATTATCGTTGCCGTTATCCTGGCAGCCATTGCATCGTATCTAGGTATTCTGCTGTTCAACCGGGCGACCCGTCATCTGGACGAATGGGCCGAGCTGCGGCGGGGCAATGCTGCGATGGGACTGGTATTGGGCAGCATCATCCTGGGAATCGCGTTGATTCTCCGACCGGCCCTCACGGTTCCGGCAATGGCCGATACAGGCACCAGGCTCTATCCAGTCATCGCCTTCTTCATTCAAGTCGCAGCCATTCTGCTGGGACTGGTGCTGGCCCTGTCGGCCATAGTCTTCTCACCGGTCAAATTGACGAGCTAGCGGAGCTACAGCAGGGTAATGTGGCGGTAGCAGCGGTAATGGTGGGCGTAATTCTCGCCGTGTCATTGCTCATGTCCAAGGCCATCGAGCAGATCATCGGCTGGTTCGTGGTGTTCATTTCTGGCGTTTGATTGACAGGCGATATACGAAAACATATCCCAGCCCTGGCCGTGCCCTAGACCGGTAGTTCCGCCAGCCGCCAACGGCTGGCCTACTCATCAGAATCGATATCGTCGTTTTCTTCAATTGCTTCGAGCCGGCCCCAAGCTCTCATACTCGAGCAGAACCGGGATGTCATTGACTTCAAGCTTACCTTTGATGATCTCTGCCTGCAAAAGACCCGAGGTGACGCAGACTTCTACCAAGCCGGGCTGCTTGCTCCACTTCTTCTTGCCTGAGAACATGGACGCCCCTTTTCCTAGACTTTGAAAGGTGATCTGGAACATTGTACCTCAAATATGACTTGAGGCAAACTGCTACTCCACCAAAACAACCGATCACATTTCAGAAAGTTTGACAGGTCACCAGGAGAACGCCCAATGCCCATCAAATTGCTGATTGCCTACGACATAAAACCAACTCGGGAAGAAGACTATTACCGCTTTATGATGGGGGAGTTTCTACCGACGGCCCAGAGCATAGGATTGCAGATGGTTGAAGCTTGGAGTACCGCCTGGGGAGATTATCCTCAGCGTCTCGTCGAGATGGTCGCCGACAGTCCAGGGACTCTAAAGCAAATCCTCGACAGCGAGCGATGGGGTGAAATAGAGGCCAAGCTAGAGAGTTACGTAGACGACTATCAGCGGCAGGTAGTCCCGTACCGAAGTGGATTTCAGTTTTTCAAGCCAGTCTGATCTGGCCGAATGTGGATTCCAGGTACCTGGATGTGAGAAACCAGCAACAGAACAGGGGCGCGCTCATCGCGCCCCTATTTTTCACGGTCTGTGCCGCTTCTCCAATTCTGCTTCTACATCCTCCCACGAGAGGTCGTGGGCTGCGAGCAAGACCAGGCTATGGTACACCAGGTCAGCCATCTCGGCCACCAGCCGTTCGTCCGACTGGGCTAGCGCAGCCACCACTACCTCATTGGCTTCCTCACCAACTTTCTGGGCAGCCCTGACCGGGTCATCCAGCAAAACATTCGTGTACGAACCCACTTTGGGATTGCGCTTGCGGTCCCCGATGACATCAACCAGCCTGGGCAGAAATCGACTCATCGCTCTCTCAGCGGCCGTAGCTCTGCAGCAGTTTCAAGTAGCTGGCTCGCTCGAAGGCCCAGGGTTCGACGTAGCTTTGCAAGCTCAGGTTACCTCTTAACTCGCTGATCGAATCGATGCCCTTCTCCTCCAACCGATTGGCGACGCCCTCCACCAACTCAGTTATTTTGCCGACCCCCTCTTTCAATAGGACGGAGCAGACCATAGCCACATCGGCACCAGCCATAACTGCCTTCACCACATCATCCGCTGAATGCACCCCACTAGTCAAGGCCAGCGAAGTTTCAATTTCCCCGTACAAGATCGCGATCCAGCGCAGAGGCAGTCGCATATCGGACTGTGTGCTCAAGGTCAAGTTTGGGACGACTTCCTCTCGTGCCACGTCAATGTCGGGCTGATAGAAACGGTTGAAAAGCACCAGCGCATCGGCGCCAGCATCGACCAGTCGGTCCGCGAAGTTAGGCAGCGCAGTGAAGAAGGGACTGAGCTTCACGGCAATCGGGATATCCACCTGTTTCTTAACGGATTTTAGAATATCCAAGTAGAGGGTTTCCAAATCCAGGCCAAAGAGCATGCTGGTTGTTGGGATGGCAATGATCGGAATGTCAACCGCCTCCTTGGCTTTTCGCACGTGCTCTACGTACCACTCTGGACTACGGGTGTACTCAAGTTGAGACGGAAAATACACCGAGGCGTCCGCCAGACTCTGGGCGCCCCGACTCAAAATGTGCTCTAATTCATCTTCTTCCAGTCCAATCTGCTCCTCAAACAGCGAGTAGAGCACCACCGCTCCCGCGCCAGCATCCTCCATCCATTTAATGTCTCCAATGTCGCGTGAAAGCGGTGAGGCAGATGGAACCACGGGGTTCTTCAAGCTGAGTCCCATGTAGGTTGTGCTTAGATCGGCCATGAGTTTCCCCTCCCTGATAGATGTTGGGTTATGACTGACTACGATTGTGAACATTATATCATTCCCCCAACGCATTGGCCAAATTGGGGAGGAGCGATGGACAAGTCTAAGAAAATCAATAGGCCAACGCGGGAGGAAAGGGAAGCCGAAGGATAACGGGACGAGTAAGAAGCCGCGTTGGCCCAAGATCATTATACCGCATATTTTGCGGGTCGTGCATAAATTCTTCGTAAAAAAGGTCAACGGAGAAGCGGAACGGGCAAGCGATTTACCCTTGCCTGTCCTGGAGAAAGTAGGAGATTAGAGAGATTATGACGTCTGACCAACCCAGATAGGGAAAGGACTAGGCAAAAGCGTCATCCGGGTGCCGAGGATTCGTCACAACCGGGAACGCCCCGCCCCGGCCAGTCTCCAAAATTCCCAGTCCAGACGATTTCGCCAGTTTCAAGCATTTTCAGGGCTGTGTCTAGGGGCAAATACTTCTGATCGCCGTCGAACCTGGCGATGGGGTTGTCCCGTATCAAGCGCAGGCTACCCTGGGAGTATTCGAATAGGACGTTGCCTCCCTTACCTATCAGTGCAAAATCGCCCGAGTGAGGGCCGATCACGTTTCCGTCGGCCACCGACGGAAAGAGGTTGTTCAGCCCCGCGTGAGAGGCACAGGTGAAATGATCACGATGGTACACAACCAGAGGAATTTGGTTCAGAACCTCGTTCATGTACAGGTTGTTGGTGTCATAGGCGAGTGGAGATGCTTCAAAAATGGGTAACTTCGCCAGGGCTGCAGCGTCAATCTCAACATATTTGGAACTGCCAGTCATCCACGCCTTCCCAGCATCGGTCTTGACCACTAACCACGAGCCATCGTTGCTCTTGCCAACTGCGGTGACCTCTGTGTCCGGGGCCAAACCTCCGGTTGTGGGATAGATAACGCCGGGTCCCTGGCGCAAGTAAACGCTGGTCAGCGTCCGGGCTCTGACGGCTGTGTCCCAGGGGAAGGCACTCTGGAAAATGATAAGATATAGGATACCCAGAACGAAAAGCAAGCCAATGATGACACCAATCACCAAGCCAATTCTAGGTTTGCGTTTCTCTTCGTGTGCGTACTCCATTTTCCCTCCCGGAATTGACCAGTTTGCTCCAGCGGTCATTCGCCTCGCATTAAGAAAGGAATTGCCGCAACTTCTGACTCTAGTTTAGCACAATTCGATGCCAAAATGCTATCCCCCCAGCGTGAATTTAGCGTAAAACTTCGCAATCAGGTGCCAGGTCCGTTGTTCGAGAGCCTGGCCTTGACATCCCGCGCCAGCAAGTAGATAATATGGGCCGCTTTAAGAAAGGAAGGAGAGGACATCAATGGAATATCGACGTTTGGGGGAGCACGGTCTTAAAGTAAGCGAGATCTCTCTGGGAGCATGGCTGACCTTCGGCGAACAGATCGACGAGGACACGGCACGCGAGTGTATGCTGGCTGCGCACGAGGCCGGAGTCAACTATTTCGATAACGC
>WOR8_10004071_pt1 | contig 14258 bp, 12 predicted proteins | sample DeeMarSeWOR38_10_FD_19890 | JGI IMG/M metagenome (IMG submission 19890) | reverse complement strand
CGGGGTTGCGCTTTGCCTTGCAGCACTTGCTAGGCTGCTGTGGCAGACGGCACTCACGACACCCGGCAGGATCTGGATTCTGGTGGCGATGATCACGGTGGCCTTCGCGACCGAGCTCGGCTTTCGGCTGGCCACCGGACGGACATTGAGCGTGTTCAAATAACGGAGATGCAAGGGTGTTGACGTGAATGGCACATGCTTACGTCGAGCTGTAAGGGTTAGCGTTTCCTGCTTAACCCACCCAACGCTGCAAAGCAACACGACGCATTGTTAACGCACGCCTGCCGGCCCATCCGGCGGGTTACGGCACAAACGGCGTGCCGAACCTACCCTGCATTGATTATGGAACCGCCTTGAGTAAGTGCCACTCGGTGCTGGCGTCTTTTATCGTTGCTTGCACCTACAGCAATAAACCTTCTTCGATCGGATGATAGACGCTGGCGGCCTTAATCAGAGCGCTGGCTGTGAGTGTCGGCACGCCATAGACTTCAGTGCTGACGCCATAGTCCTCGTTGAGCTTTTCCAGCAACAGGTCGAAATCTCCGTCACCTGAGAGTAGTACGACGGTATCAACTTCTCTCGCGACCTCCAGGGCATCGATGGTGATGCCAACGTCCCAGTCTCCCTTGGCGGAACCGTCGCTGCGCTGAATGTAGGGTTTGAGTTTTACGGTGAAGCCGATGTGCTTGAGGGAGTTCTGGAACTGGAGCTGCCTGTCGTCGCCGCGATGAATGGCATAGGCGGTCGCGGAAACGATGTTTCCTTCAGCGCTTATCCGTTGCCACAGTTTGCGGTAATCGAATTGGCGGCCATAGGCCTGGCGCGTGGTGTAATAGATGTTTTGGACATCTGCAAGAATAGCGACTCGTTTCGACATGCGGCAAAGATAGCACGACCGGGTGCAGGCACATCGCAATGGACATAAATGAGATAAAAGGGGATAAATGTAATCCCTCCGTCCCCTTTTGACGTCCGCGTGTCCGTCCCGCGGACTGTTTGCCTTGGCCGTGGACTTTATGGAAAAGGGCTTTTATCCTTCCCTACAGGCCATGCGCACCACGGGTCCGCGCGTGCGTCCGCGTTCCGCTCGAACCGGTAAGGGAGATGACAATGAAAACACTACTTTATCCGTTCCTGCTTGCGCTTGCGTTTGTTTTTCCCGCGAGCCTCACAGCGGCAGACGACAGCAAGGAGCTGCGTAAGCAGCGCCAGGATGCCCAGAGAGCGCGCCAGCAACAGGTGATTGAACGCAACAAGGAAATCAACGAGGCCACGAAAGCCTTCAGGGAATACACGCGTGACCTCAAGATACAGTACCGGGAGCAGACGCGGGATTTGGACACCGAGTTCAAGCTGCGGGAGGTGGAACTCAAGGCCGATCACGATGCCCGAGTCGCCGGGGCTGAAGCGGAATATCAGAAGAAACTGATGGGGCTTTTCATGAATCCGGGAGTCGAGTTTACGGATGAGACTGTCCAGCAGATGCAGTCAGAGGCAAAGGCCTTTTCCGACGCGCTGTTCGACCTGAAGAAGCAGTCCGCGGAGGAGCTGCATGAGGCGCTCATTGCCAATGAGGAAAGCAAGAACGCCTTGTGGACAGAGATGGATCAGATGGCGCTGGGCGAGGCCGAGTCTCTGGGCCTGACCAGGACGTATCCGCCCATTCTTGCCACGCCGCTAGGCGATGGGCTCACCACCCAGGAGGAGCGATGGAACGACAAAGAAAAGAAGGATGTCGTGAAGCTCGAGGAGCGAAACAGCAAGGCCCTGAGCGAATTTCGCAACGGTGCGGAGTTGCGGAAATGGGAAATCGAAAATTTGAATGAGGATTTCAAACTCACCTGGGAAGAGAGAGCCAGACTGCATGAGCTGGATTCGGAGCAGGGTTTTTACAATACCCTGTTCATACAGGCTGCCCAGGGGCGGCAGTTCGATCAGCAGAAGCTAATTGCGCAGATGGCGGAGCTCAACGAGCAGAAGAAGCTTATCGGTATCGAGTATAAAGCGATCCGCGATAAGAACCGCATCACGCGCCGCGAGGAGAGAAAGGCGATTCTGGCGAAGTGAGAGACACGGACGGTCGGACCCTTTTTCCATTGTTCGTCTGGTCAAGAAATGGGGACGGAGGGATTTTATTTTAATCGCTCCGTCCTGGTTATTCATTTGGGAACTCCCCTCGCTATGGCTCACGCTGAGCCCAGACGACACGATCTGGTAAGACTTTCTACGAGATTCCTTGGTGCTTCAGTAATGCCTATTTTGGAGGCAAAACACTGTGCCCGTTGGCCACTTCTCTCCGCAGAGGTTGCGGGTTCTTGGCGAACTTTTGCGGCGACTCTCGACGTTCAGGACCCTTGGGCAACTTCGCCGTCTGACCACGGCTGGCGTGACCGGGCTAGTCAAAGCGAGTGAATCAGGGCTATCCCGGAGCAATGTGGGATCCATCGGCAAAGCACCCGCTTGAGTCGGCGGGCGTTCAAAAACAGGGTTACCCATGAGCTGGCCCCGGTCAACAGGGCCGACAGGCCTTCGCACCCCGGCGACTTCCCTGGGTCAAGCCAGGCTTGTAATGCCACCGGGCAGGACGACGCACTCGTCACAGCACATGTGCTGTGACGAGGCGATGCGTACGGATTCCGCGCAGCATTAAGATGCCTATCGGGGTTTATTAAAGTGGTGTAGAGAAGTTCTTCGGGCTATAGCAGAGCGTCTCGCATTTGGGCAGAGAAAGTACTCATTCAGCCAGCCGGCCAAATTGGTTCGAAGGGCAAGGTCCAGCCAACGTCACCCTCCAAGACAGTCATGGCAAGAAGGGATCTTAGCCGTCGGCAATCTGCGCGGCCTTTTGCAACAGGTTTTCGGCCATTTTAATGCTGGCGATGTCGATCAAGCGACCATCGAGGCTGACCGCGCCCTTGCCTTCCTTCTTGGCCTGCTCCATGGCCTCCATGATGCGTTTGGCTTTGTCGATTTCCTCCTTCGACGGGCTGTAGACCTGGTTAGCGAGTTCGATCTGTGAGGGGTGAATCGCCCATTTGCCCTCGTAGCCGAGTATGGCGGCGCGCTTGGACGCGGCGATATAGCCGTCTGAGTCAGAGAAATCGCCGAAGGGCCCGTCTATGGGGCGCAGACCATAGGCACGGCAGGCCACCACCATGCGGGCCTGGGCGTAGTGCCACATGTCGTTCCAGTGGAACTCGCGGGGTTGGTCGCCATCCTTGTCGGTCAGCACCCCGTACTCGGGATTGGCGCCTCCGATCACGGTGGTGCGGGCGCGCGTAGATGCGGCGTAATCGGCCACGCCGAAGCTCATCGCCTCCAGCCGTTTGGAGCTCTGGGCGATTGCCTCGACATTGGCCATGCCCAGCGCCGTCTCGATGAGCACCTCCAGACCCAGGCGCTTGTCGCGTTTTTTCGCGATCTCGATCTGGGTCACCAGGGTATCCACGGTATAGACGTCAGCGGGCACGCCCACCTTGGGAATTAGCAACATATCCAGGCGCGGGCAGTTCTCCACAATGTCGATGACGTCCCGGTACATGTACCCGGTGTCTAGTCCGTTGATGCGCACCATCATGGTCTTGTTGCCCCAGTCGATATCATTGAGGGCCTCGATGATGTTCTTGCGTGCGCTCTCCTTATCGTCCGGGGCAACGGCGTCCTCGCAGTCGAGGAAGATCATATCCGCAGCGGAAGTGGCAGATTTCGCGAAAAACTTTGGCGAGGAACCGGGTACGGCCAGCTCGGAACGTTGCAAACGAGGTGTGGCCTGCTCGATGATGGTTGCACTCATATAGCTTACTCCTGGTTGTCGTTTTCATCTTGGTTGATCGTTATCGCTTCACCCTAGACGGCTTATTCACAAGATGTGTAGCAGCGACACAATGTCGATGGCGTAGAAAAAGCATAAACGCCCGATTTCTAAAATCCAGAGGTATTGGCCAGCCATTCGCATTGGCAATTAGTCTGCCATCGCCGCGAATGCCCGCTGAAACCCGCCGCCCCTGCCGAGAATTTCTCCCTCTCCACCGCTTACGCTGCATAGTTGCCACCCCGGGATTTTGGCTGAACGGCGGGATCGGGTCCGTCTCCGGTCGTTAATCAACTAGTTATATCTTGTATATCAACAACGATTAAGAAAATCATCCGGGATTAAAACAGCAATCGGAACGATACTGATCTGCCGATTGTATTTCTGGTACAGGAAGGCTTGTTGGAGCAGTTGATATCCAGGAACCGATCCCACCTGTCCAGCTATACGCCGGGACCGCCTCTGTTTTTGTTTCGTGACCCGTCCGTGATGAAAACGTTACATACCTGTGACATCCGCGTGAACTTCCGCCGGTAGCATTCTCCTTGTACTCCTGAATCGGAGCGTAATTGGGTGACAGGATTTCCGCAGCACCGGGCTTGATCTGGGTCCCGGGAAGGTGGGTGATGACCAACGCGGGTTCGAAGCGGCCACTTTATTTCGACCAACATTTCGGGATTTCTTATCCCTTGTGCTGGTAACTCACCACGTACTTGGAGGAGGCATACAATGTTTCATAAAGTAATGACGTTAGCGCTCGCTGTTCTTGGTCTTACCCTCAATGTATCTGCCATCGCCAGCAATGCGGGGGCTGTGTACGCAATGACCAACGCGGCTGATGGCAATGAGATCGTGATTTACGGTCGAGCCAGCGATGGAGAATTAACGCTTGCCGGCCAGGTGGCGACAGGCGGACTCGGAAGTGGAGGTGATGCACCTCTCGAACCAGTCGATGCGTTGGGTGCACAAAGCCCGCTCATTCTCAGTAAAAACCAACGGTTCCTGTTGGCGGTCAATGCGGGCAGTGATGAGATCTCGGTTTTTCGGGTAAAGAAAGACCGTTTAGTCCTGGTAGACAAGGTTAGCTCGGGTGGGGACTTTCCGGTGAGTCTCACGCTGAATCGCGACTTGCTCTACGTCCTTAATTCCGGTGGTGACGGCAATATTACCGGGTTCAAGCTGAGCCCGAGCGGGCGCTTGACCCCGATCGCAGGTTCAACACGGTCACTTGACGTCGATGGAGCCAGTCCACCGTTTTTCCTGGTATCTCCCGCCCAAGTGGGGTTTAGCCCGTCGGGTGATGTTCTTGTCGTCACTATAAAAGGAACCAATGAGATTCGCGTATTTTCCGTTGATGAGGATGGGGTGCCCAGCAGTCAACCGGAGACATCAACCTCAAACGGCACAACACCATTCAGCTTTGTCTTTAGCAGACGTGGAGATCTAATCGTTGTCGAAGCGTTTGGTACCGGTGTTGTTGGAGACCCAAACGCCGGCGCCGCTTCATCGTACGATATCGCGCCGGAAGGTGGTCTCGAAGTCATCAGTGGTTCGGTGGGCAATTCTCAGACCGCGACATGTTGGATCGTTGCCAGCCCGGGTGGGAGGTTCGCATATACCACAAATAACGCCAGCAACACCATCAGCGGCTATCGCATTGGTCGCGATGGCCGGCTCAGCTTGTTGGATCTTAATGGAGTTACCGCCATTACGGGTGATGCACCGGTCGACATAGCCATTACCCCTAATGGCCGGTTCCTTTACAACGTCAACGCATTCACCGGCACGGTAAGCGCGTTCCGAGTCAACAAGGCTGACGGCAGTCTGACTGCTCTCGGGGAAATTGGTGGGCTACCGATAGATGATGGTGCGGTGGGTATCGCTGCACGCTAGGCTCATGCTGAGCCCGACAGACTCCCAGGCGCAAGAACCTGACCTGGCAGTTACCGTGTCACCAACATCGGCTCCTTCGGGAGCCGATGTTGTCTCACGTTGAAGGTCCGGTTGTGTCAGCCGCCATTCAGTGATCGTAAGTGATCGGCGCTTACAACAGTCTGCACCGAACGCCCGCCCGGGTACATGCAACGAGTTCAAGTACGCACGTAGGATACGGATGAGCTGCTCCAAGTCCTTTTCGCAACGTTGAGAGTTGTCAATACCTTGGCCAACGTGGTCTCGCATGTGGCTTTCCAAAAAAAGGGGTCGGTGACAGATCGCAATCGTTATCATTTGTCACCGACCCCTTTTGACCTCGATCAGCGTTTCCCCGCGCCTTCCAGGACTCTGATCCGCTCTCTGAGCTCGTCGATCTCGGACTGACTCGCGGCGCCAGGGGACGGTGAGCCGTAGACCTGTGGAGCGCCGTAGGCGCTCGGAGTTCCGTACTGGCCGGGACCACCGTAGCCACCCGGCCCGCCGCCACCGTAGCCGCCCGGCCCGCCACCGTAGCCACCCGGCCCGCCACCGTAGCCACCCGGCCCGCCACCGTAGCCACCCGGCCCGCCGTACCCATAGCCGGGACCGCCGCCATAGCCGCCCGGACCGCCGTCCTGGTAGTCGCGGTCTTTGTTGCTGCTGCCTCCCATCCATTTGGAAGGGTTCATCATATTGCCCATGTCGAAGGCGGACCCGGTCCCTGCACCGCACAGCATGGTGCTTCCCAGAATCAGGGCCAGCGTTCGCCGCAAGTTGATTCGATTATTCATGTTCTTTCCTCGTCAGTGTTATATGTTCCCGGTCAGGCAGGACTACCGCCGCGCGAACGCGGCAACTTCAAAACAAACCTTTTATTCCAGGCCGATCGGGCTCAGGCCGGTTTACCCTTTCCCAGGAAAGTCCTGGTCTCCTGCTCGGAATTTTTCGCATTCCTCTTTTCTTTCAACGTCATGGTGGCTTGCTATCTGGTTTCCCTGCGGCTTTGGCGTTCTCTGCTCATGGCATTTCTCGCCAACAATAATCCTGAGGTATGTGCTGAGCCCGTTACCCGCTTTGCGTTCATCCTGGAACGCTACTTAAGAGTATAGATGCTCGACGGTTCCGTGCCAGATGAACATTTCGGTATCCCACTCGATGCGCCGCTGAGCTGCGGCAGCTTTCGCCGCATGTCTCTATCAACAGCGCAGTCACGCTGCCGCACTCGGAAACTTCCGCGACAGGAAACTGTAAAGCCAGCCGAATACGGCACCCGCAATGGCCCCGTCTACTAGCCCGCAAAGCGTTACGATATTGATTGGCCTCATGCCAGGGCCAGGATCGTAGCCCGAGTAGATGGGGGCCGCCAGTCCGAGGAACGCACCGCCGTAACTCGGCCAAATCGCGTTAGCGGAGGCAACGATAAGCATGGCTGCGCCCCAGAATAATCCGGCTGTAACCGATAGAGCAATGACGTTAATTCGCATGAAGCCTCCGCTACGAAAGGTGACCGGTTAAAAAGTACCCGGGTTGAATGGCACTTACTTAGGGGGCTCCACAATCAATGTACGGTGGGTCAGGTACGCCGTTTGTGCCTTAACCCACCGGATGTGCCGGTCGGCACCCACAAAATATTCATCTTGTTGCTTCGCAACGCCTGGTGGGTTGCGCGAAAAGCGCTAACCCACCCTACATTTGGACTTAAGTAAGTGCCATTCCCCTCCGTCCCCCTTCTGCTTTTTTCACCGATCGTTCATTGCCATGTGAAATCGCGTCGGGCCTTTTTGTGCTTCTTAGCGACCTTGGCAGCGGGCAGAAGGCCGCCTGCCTCACGAGCAACGACGCGGTGCATGGCCGCCGTGGGATGAATTCCGTCCCAGAAGACGTATTCCCATGGCTGTCGGCAAATCGCGCCAAAGAACACGCCGGGCGTGATGCAGGCATCCGTTCCATTAGACAAATGGAACGCATCCGGAGCGGCCGCCGCCTCAGTCAGCAATGTAAAGACATCGAAGAGCACGAGGTCGATGCCAGGAAGGGAGGATTCCAGCGCGAGCAGTCCCTGTATGCTCACCATGGTCAGGGCACAGATTCCGAGATCACCGGTACCGGGCAATGGGGTATCGCCATTGACCAGCAACAGGTTGAAGAGCGATGACAGTTCGGTCGCGAGCATGGTGACCCCCGGAGATACCGGCTCCAGGCTGGTAATCGCTGGTGTGACACCGAGATTGGGCGAATTCGTCACGAGAAGCGTCTTCGCGCCGGCGTCATGCAGGAAGGCGATATTCTGTTCGATGCTCGCCACCGCCTGGCAAAGGATCTGCGTAGAGGCGACTTGCGCTTCTCCTTCAGTACCTCCCGACACTAAGGCATTTGCGAATTCAGCGATGGCGTCACGCACATCGTTGCCGCCGAACTCCATGACCACCAGGTCCCTGTGTGTCAGCGCGCCGCCAGTGAAGCTGAGAAACTGTCCAACCTGTTGCGGCAGGTTGACTCTGTCAGGAAATTCGCGCGCCCTCGCGCCTCCAACGGCATAGTTCCTGCCCACGTCGGAGAAGCGAAACACCGCCTTTGCACTGTCGGCTGAACCCAGACTCTTCGCCAAATGCTCGACCCAGGTGCGGCCATTGGTAAACCGGTACGTAAAGTAAGGCCCGTCCGGGACCAGGTTGTCGAAGGGGCGCAAGGTAATGCCCGCACCAAGGGCGGCCGCGTTCCCGCTATCGGACAGGCTGTCTCCGAATATCGTTAGCCTGACACTTTTACCATCATCAGGGTGATAGGCAAAACTGGCCGGGGCGGTTCCGACAAGGAACACAAAACAAAAAACAGTGCAGATGGATGTGAATGGATTTTGACTGCGGGGTAAGGTTGTCAGGGCATACTGTCTCTTCATTTGCGGGTCCCCCTCCTCGGTTGCGACATGGTGTTTACTGGTACGCCGCGAAATGAGCTTATGTTCCGTACAGCCGCTTGTTCTCAGATTTTACAGTTATTGAACAACTGTTTGCCTCGCCACGAGAGGCACTGCGAGTGACAGGTTATAGGCCTTTAATCGGCTTCCAGCTGGCAAGGAATAACCGTCAACTTTGACTGTCAAACCTGTAAAGCTGATTGGTCGCCGTGCTGTAAGGCGCTCGCCGGCCGGGATTACTGTGCGAGCAAATCGAGAGCGGTAAAAGGTCAAAAGCTTAGTGCATCCAGGCGGGGACGCAATAAGTATCTGTACTTACCTGAAGCTCCGGCCAAAGTCCTAAACCAGGGCTTTCCCGCAAACCCAGCAGCCTCCGCTGGCGCTTTGTTCCCTGTACTAACGACCTAATCAGCGCCTGCCTGGTTATTCCTGAAGACAATGTCACCATACCAGGCGACGGCAGATTCCCGTGTGTTGTCCGTATCCGTCATGATGGCCACACCGGATATCATTGGAGGTTCCTCACCAAAGGCCTTTTTGTAATCCTCATAGACATTGCGTCTCTCCGTTACCCACCGCTGTAACTTTTCATCGCCCGCCTCAACGACAAACATCATCACCCGGTCGGTGTAGGGATTTGCAGCCATGGAGCCAGCCCGGCTGTTACTCCCCCAGATATAGGCGATAGCCCTGAAGGGAACATCCTGCCCTTGGATGAGCCGGGCGGCCTCGTATTTCAGTCGCTCCAGGTAACCGGCCTTGTCAGGGTCGAACGCGAAGGTAATATAAATTCTGGCCGGATAGTCGTCCCCATCCTTGCTGGTGACATCGCCCTTCTGCAGGACATTATTCACTTTCCATCGCCACTGGATGAAAGGGTATTCCGTCGGGGCAATTGATATTGCTCGGGCCAGTCCGGAAGCAGACTGATCACTGACGGCCTTGACGACAACTGTGTTACCGTCTTCCACCAGGGAGTAATCGGTATGCCGCTTGATCCGGCTGAAAGTCAGCGGCTGCCAGTCAGCCGGCAGGTCTTCAGTGGTCCTGGCTGATGAGAACATGCCTGCTTCGAGATACCCGGGCGACTGACCATGCATCAATCCCGGTCCCGTCAGCAGGCAAATAAACAGGAGCGCGGGGCTACTGCGGCTAGTCCAGGTACTCGGCAAACTCCACCTCATCAAAATGCTCCGGTTGCAGGTACTTGTGGCCATACTCGCGATGGGCTCCGCCGACACGTCAGTATGCACGGATCGTCAAACACCGGCTGGTTTTCATCCTTGCCATCATGAACGGAAGCCGTGACGCGGGCGGGACTAAAAGGGCTTAAAGGGGTCGGTGACAAATGGTAATGATTGCGATTTGTCACCGACCCCTTTAAACCCGACCCCTTTAAACTTTCACCAGGGCAAGTGTTCGCCATCAAAAGCCAGGAACTGTCCTGATTGCGCCGGTTTGAGGCGGTCCAGAACGTTCAGCAGGTAGTTGGCACTTCGCTCGGGTGTAAACAGCTGTTCACCCGGGACATTGTGCTGAAAAGGTCTCGATAACGCGGTATCCGTTGTACCCGGATGCAACGCCGCTACTGCAACATTGGGCAAGGTTCGCCGCCACTCTATGGCCAGTGTCTTCAGGCACATGTTGAGCGCCGCTTTTGACGCGCGGTAACTGAACCAGCCACCCAGCCGGTTATCCTCTATGCTGCCGACCTTGGCAGAGACGGTTGCAAAAATGGCCGGCCGTCCATGCCGGAATCGGGCATGCAGATGTTTGGCCAGCAACAGTGTGGGCAACGTATTGATGCTCATGCTCTCCAGGAAAAACGCCGGATCGATATGCCGAACGGTCTTTTCGGGACCCTGTGCGGTTGTATGGAGCATACCCGCCGCATTGATCAGCCAGTCAATTTCATCAATCTGTGCCGCCCAGTCGCGGATAGCTGTTTCATCGATGAGGTCCAGCTGATGCCAGATGACATTCGGATGCTCAATTCCGGGCGGGTTGCGATTGTAGGTTGCGGTGATTTTCTCAACGTTCGATCTCCGCGCGAGATTCTCGACAAAGGCACCGCCAATACCCCCTGAACCGCCCGCTACCACTATCTTCATTGCCTGCTACCAGCCAATGGATAAATGAAGATCACAGGCATAGTCATGATGGCCCGTTGCGTCGAACGTACGGCTATACTCCTGACCACCGTGCGAGGGATCTGAGCGCAGCTCACCGACATTTGCGGTGATGGTGGGCGGCATACGGCTGGCGTGTGCCCAGGTCACCGTAGTCCCCGGTTAGTCGGTTATGCTCGCCGGTTCGAAACGCATGCCGTCGATGCGCGCGGTAATGGTTTCAAATGCCAGCACGCCACCAGTTCCAACACGTTTCCCCATGGTTTTCTCCTTGGATGCCCCTTGGTCTGAGGCCTGAAACCAGCCACAGTTACTAAGGGATCTATCAATCGGCGGTACCGTAAATCTACAACATTTGCACCTTCTTGTACAAATATTGTACATTACCGTTTGTGAATTGTGCCACTCCGGGCGGCGGATCGGTTCAGGCCGCCTGCAATATAGTGCATACGGCCTCTACACAGTGGCAGGGAGCTTTGCTAAGCAACAGAGTAAAAGACCGCGGACTCGATCGTGCCAGGTCTACGCCTCTGGGCCACCCTGTATCGCGCGAGCAGACTATCGCTTGGATAAGTGCCTCTCGGAATCTACGCGTTCAAATGCAACTCAGATCTCACGTTTACTGCGCCCTGGCTGTCAGCCTGTTGCTGGCTGGCTGTACCAGCCCTCCGAACCGGCCCCCAACCCTGGAAGCATTGCCGGAATGCGGCTGGCTGCCAAATTGCGTTAACAGCGAATCCGGTCGGGGTGTGCAAGCCATCGAGCCGCTCAGGGCAAATGCTGGACAGTGGCAGAACCTGAAAGGCTGGATTGCCCAACAGGAAGACTGGGAGGTTACCGTCGACGACGGTAACTTCATACAGGCGGTTGTCGTAACGCCGGTGATGAGATTTCGGGATGATGTTCAATTGCTGTTTCTCCCCGACGCGCAATTGATTCAGGTGCGGTCTTCTTCCCGACTCGGCTTGAGTGACTTGGGTACCAATGCGAGACGCATGGAAACACTTCGTGATCAGCTTGCTCCGTGAACAAATAAAAGTATCGTTTTGCATCTCAAAAGGGGGGCGGTGAAAAATCGCAATCGTTACCACTTTTACCGACCCCTTCGGTTTTATTATGCGATGACGCCTGCCATGAGCGGCTTATTCGGATACTTGACCGGAGACGGTTAATGGGCGACCCTTTAATCACACCTTTGCTATCAAACCTGCTTGATCATTATCAACGAGTACCTATGTTCTGCCTTCAATTGAGCCTTGCCATGAGGGCAGGTTGAGCACATGCTCGCCAGTAGTTTGACACCTTACACTTATCGGATGGCGCGTCAGAACAGTGCGGAAGCCTGTTCTTGGCTAGCTAACAAAAGGATATTCGGCCTCGGCCTTACTCTGGCATGCCGTTTGCAGATAATTTCATCTAGAGATGGCGTCCAGATGTAAGTCTTGCCAAGCAAGAACAACAAAGGGGACGCAGGACAACACGTCGTGGATGGCCGAAGTTTATTGACGGATCCCGTACAGGAGCGGCCGAGCCATGACCATATTCAATCGATACCTGAACCGTTACGCTGAATCGAGGGAGGAGGAGTACACACTCCAGGAATACCTCGATATCTGCAAGCACGACACCTCCGCTTACGCCACGGCAGCCGAACGCATGCTGATGGCCGTCGGTGAACCGGAACTGGTGGATACCCGCCAGGATCCGCGACTCAGCCGGCTGTTTTCCAACAAGGTCATCAAGATCTACCCGGCCTTCAAGGAATTCTACGGGATGGAAGAGACCATCGAAAAGATCGTCTCCTACTTCCGGCACGCCGCGCAGGGGCTGGAAGAAAAGAAACAGATACTGTATCTGCTCGGCCCGGTCGGTGGCGGCAAGTCCTCGCTGGCTGAGAAGCTCAAGTCCCTGATGGAGCAGGGCGCGTTCTACGCTATCAAGGGCTCGCCCATCAACGAGTCGCCCCTGGGACTGTTCTCGCCGAGCGAGGACGGACCAATTCTGGAAGACGACTACGGTATTCCAAGGCGCTACCTGAGCGGCATCATGTCGCCCTGGGCGATCAAGCGCCTGCACGAGTTCAACGGGGATATTTCAAAGTTCAAGGTCGTGAAACTCCGTCCGTCGGTGCTGCAGCAGATCGGCATTGCGAAAACCGAACCGGGTGACGAGAACAACCAGGATATTTCCTCGCTGGTCGGCAAGGTGGACATCCGCAAGCTGGAGCAGTACTCGCAGGACGATTCTGACGCCTACGCCTACTCGGGCGGCCTGTGCCTGGCCAACCAGGGGCTGCTGGAATTCGTGGAAATGTTCAAGGCCCCTATCAAGGTGCTGCATCCTTTGCTTACCGCAACGCAGGAAGGCAACTACATGGGCACCGAAGGGCTGTCGGCTATTCCGTTCGAGGGCATCATCCTGGCGCACTCCAATGAATCGGAATGGAATGCGTTCAAGAACAACCGCAACAACGAAGCCTTCCTCGACCGCATTTACATCGTCAAGGTTCCGTATTGCCTGCGCGTTTCCGAAGAAGTAAAGATCTACCAGAAACTGCTGCGTAACAGCTCACTGTCCGAGGCACCCTGCGCACCGGATACCCTGAAGATGATGGCGCAGTTCGCGGTGCTGTCGCGTCTCAAGGAGCCCGAAAACTCCAGTATCTTTTCCAAGATGCGCATCTACGACGGTGAGAACCTCAAGGACATCGATCCCAAGGCCAAGTCCTACCCGGAGTACCGCGACTACGCCGGTGTCGATGAGGGCATGACCGGACTGTCGACGCGTTTTGCGTTCAAGATCCTTTCCCAGGTCTTTAACCATGATCACTCGGAGGTGGCCGCCAACCCGGTACACCTGTTATATGTACTGGAGCAACAGATCGAGCAGGAGCAGTTCACGCCCGAACTGGAGGAACGCTACATTTCCTACCTGAAAGGCTACCTGGCATCAGAGTATGCGGAATTTATCGGCAAGGAGATCCAGACGGCGTATCTGGAGTCCTACTCGGAATACGGTCAGAACATCTTCGACCGCTATGTGACCTATGCCGATTACTGGATTCAGGAGGAAGAATACCGCGATCCGGATACCGGTGAGAGCTTCGACCGATCGGCGCTGAACGAGGAACTTGAAAAGATCGAAAAGCCCGCCGGCATCAGCAACCCTAAGGATTTCCGCAACGAAATCGTCAACTTCGTGCTGCGCGCCCGGGCCAACAACAAGGGCCAGAACCCGGCCTGGACGAGCTACGAGAAACTGCGTGGCGTAATCGAAAAGAAAATGTTCTCCAACACCGAGGATCTGCTGCCGGTGATTTCATTCAACGCCAAGGCTTCGGCGGAAGACCAGAAGAAACACGAAGACTTCGTGGATCGCATGGTGGAGAAAGGCTATACGGAAAGACAGGTACGCCTGTTATCAGAGTGGTATCTGCGCGTACGTAAGGCGTCCTGAGAGGTGGCGCCTTGACCCAGGTTATCGACAG
>WOR8_10006433_pt1 | contig 14260 bp, 13 predicted proteins | sample DeeMarSeWOR38_10_FD_19890 | JGI IMG/M metagenome (IMG submission 19890) | reverse complement strand
CCTATCGATAAAAAAGGTTGTGAGGTGGTTTATGCCATTAATCCGCGGGAGGTTAAATACGATCCCCGCACAATTGCCGATGCGGCAAAGATATTTCATTTTGCTGGCGAATCCTGGACCATGCCCAGTGAAGGTTGGGATCAAACAAATTTTGGTCTTTTTTCCGGTGATGATGAATTGGGAGGGGCAGTAGCGAGACGACTATATGAAAAGGTTGAAGAACTGGAAGGTAAAAAACTGGTTATTTCTGAATGTGGACATGGATTTAGATCTACGCGATGTGAAGGTCCAAATTGGGCAGGTATGGATATCCCTTTTGTGATGGAAAGTTCAGTCAATACGATGTTACGTTATATTAAAGAAGGAAAAATCAAAGTAGATAAAACTCGGAATTCTGAACCGGTTACATTCCATGATTCCTGTAATAACGCACGTAGTTGTGGATTGTTTGAAGAACCACGTGCACTTTTAAATCTGGTTTGTACAGATTTTTATGAAATGTATCCAAACCGAGCTGAAAATTATTGCTGTACCGGTGGTGGCGGTGCCATGTCCATGTCAGAGTACACAAACCGAAGACTGAAATCCGGTAAAGTAAAAGCAGATCAGCTAAAGGCAACTGGTGCGAAATGGGTTGTCACATCCTGTCACAACTGTGTGGACGGACTCACCGATGTCATCCGACATTATAAACTGGATATGAAAGTCACCCAACTTGTCAACCTTGTATCCAACGCTCTGGTGATTGAAGAAAAAGTTGCAATACCACCTGTAGAAGGAATACCGATTCCTGAATTAATAGAAGAATTTCATAATAAAAAGATCCTGGTGACTGATGATGAGCCGGATTTTGTAACATTTATATCGACAATTTTGGAAGATAATGGAGCGACTGTTATGAGAGCCTACGATGGAGATAAGGCGATCGAAATTGCACGCAGGGAAAAACCAGATCTCATAACACTTGACATCTCAATGCCCGGAAAATCAGGGGTAGAGGTATTCGACAACCTACGCAAAGATTCGGAGCTGCAACGTATACCTATTTGTATTATTACCGGGAAGCCGGAACTTAGAAAGCTCATCTATGAACGACCTGATACACCGCCGGAAGGATATTTAGATAAACCAATTACTGAACATGATCTTATATTGAATGTCAAAAAAATATTCGAAGTTGTAAAACATGAGAGTTTAAAAAAATAATATTCATCTTATAAGGTTTAGCATAGGTGGACAATATATATCAAAAATATTTTGCTGCTATGCCTTGCTACCTAACGGTTCAGGATAGAAATCTCCAGATTATCGATGCTAATGAAAAATTTCAGAAAGAATTTGGAGAGATCGATGGACGATACTGTTACCAGATTTACAAACACCGCTCAGAAAAATGTGAGGTTTGCCCTGTAGAAAGGACATTCAGAGATGGTGAATCTCATCATAGTGAAGAAAAAGTAACAAACCTTGATGGTAAAGAAGTCTGGGTAATCGTCTATACAACTCCGATAAAAGATGAACAGGGTAATGTAACTGCTGTGATGGAGATGTCCACTGATATCACGGAGAACAAGATTCTTGAAAATCAACTCCGTGAAAGCCAGGGAAAATATCATCTCTTGTTCGAAGAAGTTCCCTGCTTTATATCCATACAAGACAAAGATTTAAGGATCGTAGAAGCGAACAGGATGCACAGAGAGGCGTTTGGTACTTCCTATGGAAGCAAATGCTATGAGGTCTACAAACACCGTAAAACAGAATGTGAACCCTGTATCATTCAACAGACTTTCCGTGACGGGCAAATTCATACCCATGAAGAAGTAGTTACCTCACAAGATAAAAAACGAATGAATGTGATGGTTTATACTGCTCCGATCCGTGACGCGGAAGGGAATATTGAAAAAGTTGTTGAAATGAGCGCAGATATAACCAGGATCAGGGAGCTACAGGACAAACTGAGTTCAGTGGGCCTGTTGATTGGTACAATATCACATGGTATTAAGGGATTGCTAAATGGATTGGACGGAGGTATTTATCTTGTCAATTCCGGATTGAAAAAAAATGACCGGGAACGGATAGACCAAGGTTGGGAAATCGCTTCGAGAAATATCAGAAGAATTCGCAGCATGGTGATGGATATTCTTTACTATGCCAAAGATCGCGAACCCCAATGGGAAGATCTGTCTGTAAAGGAAGTGATCGATGAAGTGAATGGTATGTTCGAAGAGAGGGCAAAAAGACAAAATATAGAATATAAGTGTCTTGTCGATGCTGAAAATGGCAAATTTGAAGCGGACCGATTGGCTGTTAGATCATTACTTCTTAATCTCCTGGATAATTCTCTTGATGCATGCCGGATTGATAAGAAAAAAACAGATCACACAATCGTGTTCGAAACAAAAAGCAACTCAGAAAATATTATTTTTCAGATTACGGATAACGGAATCGGCATGGATAGGGAGACACTTGAAAAAGCACTCAGCTTATTCTTTTCTTCAAAGGGATCGGGAGGAACCGGGCTTGGGCTCTTTATTGCTAACAAGATTGCCCAGTCACACGGTGGGGCAATTGATATTGAATCAAAGGAAAATGAGGGGAGCAAGTTTACAGTCACGATGCTAAAAAAGCGCCCCTCATTAAATAATCAACAACCGGATTAACCTAATATCTCATCTATCTTTTTTAAAAATTCTTCCCGTTCAATCGGTTTTGAAAAAAATCCTTCCGGACTGGGGATACTTCCTCGACTATCAATAAATTTTCTAAGTCCATCCTTATCCTGAGCGTAACCTGTTACGCCCGTGACAAAAACAACTGGTATCGTTTCAAGTTTTGGATCAGATTTCACTTCTTTGTAAAATCGCATACCGGATTTCTCAGGCATAGATACGTCTAATACAACCAGATCCGGATTTTCAGATCTTACTTTATCCATTCCTTCCTGGCCATCACGGGCAGATACCGTTTCATATCCGTTATCCTGTAAAAGTGTTTCCATATAAATTACAGTATCTGCTTCATCATCAATAACGAGAATTTTTTTACCTTTTTTGTTTTCAGACATATTTTAAAAATCCTCCTCCCATTTAATGAAAGGTTCTTTAATATCCACCATGGCGTTGACTATCAATTCAACCAGTCCACCGTAAATAATTCCTGATTTTTCCTTCACATCATAGTACTCCAGCAGATCCCTTAATTCACCTTTACAATTGGAACATGGTGAACATAGATATTTGTTTACTTCCGGGCCTGGATGGTCACTGAATGCATCCAGAATCTGTTTGAATTTAAGCCTGCTGGAAACACTGGAACGCCAGTCACTGAAATTATTGCGATTCATGATCGCAAATCCGCTGCCACCACCACAGCAATAATTTTCTGCCCCCTTTGGATCCATTTCTCTGAATTGGGGACAAAGATACCTTAATATACGACGCTGGGGCTCAACAATCCCTAAATTTCTCGAAATATTACAGGGATCATGCAGAGTAACGGGAAAATCATTTTTAGAAGGATCAAATTCAATCTTTCCGCTAAAAACAATTTCTTCAAGTAAGGTTAAGCAGCTCTCTCTTGGTACATTATTCTCATCATCCGTCAGTATTCGATCGGCGACTGTAATAAGTGCTTTGTGTGCATGTCCGCATTCACCGACGACAATTTTCTTGACATTAAGTCTCTTTGCCGTTTCAATATGTTTTAAAGCGATCTTGGCCAGTTGAAAATCATCATACCATAAACCGTAATTGACCCCATCATAGGACGGTTCTTCAGATGATAAGGTCCAGCTAATGCCCGCTGCATTGAGGATGATTGCAAAGGCTGCAGGATTTTCCGGCCAGGATATGATCTCACCGGCATTATGAATCAGCAGTATTTCAGCATCTTTTACATCCCACGGTGTCTTGATATCAATGCCGAGTTCCTCTGATGTATCCTCGTCGACAAATTCCATATTATCCTTGACTGCCAGGGGATTCATACCGGTTGAAGAACCAACTTCAAGTTGAAGTACCGTGCCTTTATCATGTACTTCTTCAGCCGCCCATCCCAGTTCCTGACTGAACACTTTGCGCAGCTCATGGGTGATTAAACCGTTATCAACAGCCATAGGACAGGTTTGAGCGCAGCGTCGACAGAGTGTGCAGCGATAAGACAGTTCATAAAGGCGGGAAATAGTCGCCCAGTTCAGTTCAATGTCACCATTAGAAAATTTTGATAATATTTTTCCGCCCGGTTTTGCATATTTTTTAACCAGTCGACGAAAGACCTCAGAACGGTAAGTAGGGCGGTAGATCTCATTTCTTCCGGAACCTGTAAAGATCGGACAAGCGTCATTACATGTCTGGCATCCGACACAGTATTCAATACTGAGTAAAAGAGGTTGTAGAAATGTCCAGTTGTTTTCCTTGGTCAATAATTTTTTAAGACCGGATACAAATTGCTCAACATATTTTTTCTCTTCTTCTTCGTTTTCAGGATGGGGAAGGTTAAGGGCGATGACACCGTCAAGATTACAGACCATACGTTCTTTTTGATCATCTTTGATTTCTTTCCAGGTCGGTTCTTCGTGGATTTTATCATATGGCGAAGGAAGTGGAACCAAATCTGCCACTTCAACCGGAGACAGGATCTCGTCCTTATATTTACTGATATCCTCAATTTTGATATTTTTCTTCATTACTTTTTCTCCTCTGTAGCAATATCCACCCAGTTTTTCTCACCATCTGCCTTTAAGTGTGGTGCGGCCCAGGTTACTTTCTGATTAAGCAGATCAATTACTTCCTGTTGCATTTTTTTGTTGCCTGCCATCGGACTGTCATTCCAGCGAACTTCATGATAGGTAAAATATTTTGCCAGAAAATGTAACATCTTTGTAAAGGGCAGATAGGCAAGAAACAACAAGGTAATTAGGCAATGCACAGCGACAATTCCTGATAATACGCCCGATGTATTGGCAAAAATAAGGGATTGAGCGTACTGGGTCATTTCGCCATAAAAATCCGGTGCATTGATAATTGAAAGAACTCCGGTAACAAATAATGCAAGCAGAAAGATAAGATTGAAGATGGCACTCCCGGATGTGTAGTTTTTTAAATTTGGATCAAAAAGTCGTCTTATGAGAAGACCGATTGTTCCGACAATACCGATAATAAAACCAATGGCTGCCAGGATCTCAATGACAGATCCGACAATCAATCCCTCTGAGGATAATAGAGAAGAAGGCAGGACGGCAAAAATAAATGTCAGAACAGCGGCGCCGGTAAGGACATACATGCCAAAATGAAAAGGAAATGAGAGATACCACAATTTTTTATTGTGTTCAAAAACTCCTTTTAAAAGAAAAATTTCTTTGCCCATATAGACTGCTTCATCTATAAGCGATTTTTCACGTTTTTTGGTCCACCAGTCATACTCTTCAAGATAGGATCCGCCATAGTGGCTTTTTCCCTTTTCATGAGGCACCGGAGCCAGTTCCCAGCGCAGGTGAATGGGCAACTTGGCCATTTTTATGGTTTTATAAATAAAGGTCACCACAAAAATTGCAATCAAAACATACGAAATAATCAGTAATGGCATTACGGTCATTTTTCCTCCTATACCTTTTCTTCATTGTGAGAAGAAACCACAGAGAACGCTAAGAAAATTTTATTATTGTAATTTCTGTCCGCTATTTCGTTGCTACTGTGGTTAAATATTCTTGGTTCTATCATCTTATATTATTCCATTATTGCATACAAAACATTTAAAAGAGATCACAGAGTCATGTTTTAAGTTCTCTGTGGTTTATTTTTTTTCCTTTTTTTTTGAATCCTTTATGTTTTCGTTATAATGTGTTCTATCTAAATAATCAGTAATTGCCTTTTTTGGATCAAAATCTTTTGATTGGTTATATAGGAGTTCTTTAATATCTTCTATACAGAGAGAACCAAAACGATAAACAATACAATCCCGGCATTCATTTCCCTGAAGTGTACAGTGGGCATCGTTCATCATCCAGCACGGTTTTGAATTGTCCTTAAAAGCCTGACACTCGTCTCGAACTTTTTTCTTACAGGGTAACAGATCCCAACAGGGCAGAAGGGCCTGTAATCTGCGAATTCCCTCGGCATTAAAACCCAGTTCTTTAATCATGTGTTGAATGACTCGAATGCGGGTAATGTCCTCATAGGAGAACATGCGATGGCCGGAGCGTGTTCTGTGAGGAATAATCAAACCGGCAACTTCATATTTGCGAATAGCTGAAACAGAAAGGCCGACCTTATCGGCCAGTGCGCCAATTGATATCAACGGGTCGACTAGATTGTGATTCATTTCATTTACACTTTCAAAAAAAATCCCAATCTGGAATCTATACTTTAAAATATAGCATATCTACACTATGATTTCAAGAAAAATTTCACAAATCATTTATTTTTTACAGACGGCAAAGCCGACTGTAAAAAATAAAGTGAAAAATATCTCCATAATTGATTAAAAAATCCCTTTCCTTTAAAGAGAGTGGGAGATTTTACGGAAAATTAGATTTTGACATAAATTTTATTAAAAGTAACCTTAAAGTCGGTATAATTTTTGCCACAATATATAGCGGATTGAACTCCCCTTCTCTTCAAAAGAGAAGGGGTTGGGGGATGAGTTATTTGAATAGAAAAATGAACCGTGTATCAAATCTAAAACTCCGTCAAGCCGCGAAAGAATTAAGCAGAGACTTACGAAAATCTCAAACACGAGCTGAGAAGTTTTTTTTGGAAAATGCGAGGAAAAAGAGGTTTCATGGTTTAAAATTCTAAACGAAGATGTTGAAAATGACCTGAGTAGGGTTTTGGATAGGATATTGGATGAATTTGAGAAGAAAAATTGAATATAACTCACCCCCGGCCCCCTCTCTTTTGAAGAGAGGGGGAGAGATTATAAAAGAGACGCGATGATTCGCGTCTATACATCTGGTTTTTAACCGTATGGATACATCCCTTTTTTGATCGTTGACAGCGTCTCCAGGATAGCGTTGTGTTTTTCTTCATCAATCCGCAGGTAATCGAGTAAATATTCCTGAACAACCATCTTGCGTCCTTTTAGTGCCTCCAATGATTCTTCTGCCATAGCAACGGTTTTTTTCTCAAGATCGATATGTTTTTCAACGAGATCCCAGACTTCACCAAGTTCTTCGGGAGTTAATGAAATTGCACTTTTTTCCAGACTATCGATGATCATTTCCTGAATACGATAATGCATCTGGGAATCACGCTGGATGATCTCCATGATTAAGCGGACAATCGGGTTGTCTGTTTTTTCTATCACTTTACCCGTAGAGGCCACTGACGCATTTTCAATTTTTTTCCAGTTTTTCATATTTTCAACGATTTGTTCCTGAATTTCTTTGGTAGACATTTAATTCCCTCCCTGTTAAATTTATATGTGAAATATTCCACGAGATGGCATTTAGCTATAATAATGGCTAATTAATTTTATTGATTTATTTCGATTTTATCAACTATTTTCCAGAGAAAAATCACTATATAAATGGATATAAGATACGTGATTTGAGATGCGGGATGCGGGATACGGGATTCGAGAAAATTGATCTAAGATGTTCGATTTTGGATATTAGATTTTAGATCCAATGTCAAACATCTAAAATCCAATATCCGGTAATTGGTTTCTGTAATCCGCAATTTCGCATCTCGTATCACGCATCCCGCATCTCGGATCAAGAAATATTATAATTATGCAACAAAACAGTTGACAAATTATGAGCATATGCTTATAATTATGGTGTATGATGAGAAAAAGATGTCCGGGACGACCCCAACGATACCGCTGGGTTGAAAATATACCAGATATTACCCATTTCAGACCGGCGGGCACATCAGCCGCGAAAACGGATCAGGTTAAATTGACCCTCGATGAACTGGAAGCCATCCGTCTCGCTGATCTGGATGGCCTCTATCAGGAACAGGCTGCGGAAAAACTGAAGGTATCCAGACAAACCTTTGGACGTATCATCAATTCTGCTCATCAGAAGATTGCCGAAGCTCTTGTTATGGGAAAATCAATATTAATCGAAGGAGGTGAAATCATGGCCCTTGACGAAGGGCAGGAAATGGGTGCCGGCGGCCACTGTATTTGCCCGAAATGTGATGAACGAATCGCTCACAGACGCGGCATACCCTGCCAGGAGGAGAGCTGCCCAAAATGCGGCCGCAAAATGATGCGCGAGGGTTCATACCATCACCAAAAACTTATGGAAAAAAGAAATAAATGATGCGAGATACGTGATGCGAGATACAGGATTGGGGATTCGGGATAATTAATCTTAGATATTGGAATTTGGATATTGGATCTTCGATTTTAGATTGAATATCAAACGTCTAAGATCTAACATCCTAAATCATGCATTAAACACGCTTCTAGTAACCTGAGCCTCGCATCCCGTATCTCGTATCTCGTATCAAATGCCAAGTGACTATCTATGGCATGATAAACATAAATGAGACATTAATAATTGAAGGAGTATTAACATGAAATTGTGTTTTCCGGTTGAAGCGGATAATGGTTTAGAGAGTATCGTCTATGGACATTTTGGTTCAGCACCGATGTTTTATCTCTATGACTCTGAAACAAAAGAGAATGAAATTATCGATAATCAAAACCTGGGACATGTACATGGCATGTGTAGTCCAATTCAGGCCTTGAAAGGCAGAACGGTTGATGTGATTATCGTCGGTGGAATTGGAGCAGGAGCGATTAATAAACTGAATATGATGGGCGTTAAAGTCTACCAAGCCATGGCTGATACCGTACAGAAAAATATCGATCTCTATTATACGAAATCCATTCCTGAATTAACCCTTGAGCATGCCTGTCGTGAACACGGCGGCTGTCATGAGTAATCGTAAAAATCGTGTCTGCCCGGTTGAAAAAGCCGATAGCCTTGACACAAAGATCAGAAGATGGCTGCAGAATCCAGGGAAAATATTGAAACCCTACATTCATGAAGGAATGACAGCCCTGGATTTTGGATGCGGACCGGGCTTTTTTACGATTGATATGGCAAAAATGGTTGGAAAGAATGGTAAGATCTATGCAGTTGACCTTCAAGATGGTATGCTTGAAAAACTAAAAGGAAAGATTCAGGGCACAGAACTGGATGATATTATCATTCTGCACAGATCAGAGCCAGGGAGGATCGGATTATCAGTAATGGTCGATTTTGCTTTGGCCTTTTATGTCCTTCATGAATTACCCAGTATGGATACTTTTTTTCAGGAAGTAGCCTCAATTTTAAAACCGGGTGGCCAGGTTCTCATTGCAGAACCACCATTCCATGTAAATAAAGCTGAGTTTGAATTGACAATACAAAAGGCGAAAAATGCAGGTTTGATGCCTTCTGAAGGACCAAAACTTATTTTCAATAGAACAGTTATATTAAATAAAGAGAGGTAGATATTTTATATGCTCAGTATAGCCGGTAAGAAAATCGTATTAACGATGCACATTATCCTTGTATCTATCTGGTTAGGGACGACAATAACAATTCTCACTCTTCTATTTATGAAAAATTCATTATCACCAGTCTCTAACATCAATGTTATTGATAAGTCCATTTTTTTTCTATTTGATACAATAGTTATGAATGTCTCAATCGCCGTTGCCCTGACAGGTTTAGTCTTTTCGATGTTCACAAAGTGGGGATTCCTGAAGTTCTATTGGATCAGCATAAAATGGATTATTCTTCTAATATTAGCAACAGTTATTATGCTTTTTGCTGGTCCCGTGGTCAATGGTATGGCAGCACTTTCAGATATATTTATGGATCAAGCACGATTCAACAAAGAATATCATAATTATGAATATTATACAATCGTTTATACAATTGTGCAGATACTTTTACTGATTTGTGTTATATATATTTCTGTTGTAAAGCCATGGGGTCAGAGAAAGATTAAAAGGGAACTCAATCGTAAAATAGTCATAGCAAGCGGCGTGATAATTGGAATCTTTTTAATAGTTGCTATAATTAGTCAGTATACACAACTCAAATATTACAGAAATATGCCCATTAACGATGTAGATTTAAACTCATTAAATGATGGTTCCTATCAGGCGACTGTAGATTATTATTTTCCATATGAAGTTGAAGTTATTATAACAGAGCACAGGATTAAGGATATTATAATCATAAAAAATCGGGAGAACCATTATGCAAAACTGGCGGAAGGGGTGCGAAATAAGATACTTCGTGAGCAAAAATTTAATATAGATGCTGTAACGGGTGCAACAACCACAAGTAAAGTATTATTGAAGGCAATTGAAAAAGCCTTAATCTCTGAGTAAAACAGCAAATTTATGATCTTTTTCTCTATCGAAAATAATCGGATTGCAGAAATCTGGGTGGAATGGGATAGTATAAATAGCGTCTTCCGGCCACATTCACGACATCATCCCGTTTGAGTCGGGGTAATGTTTTGATCTTTCAGATTTTTTTAAGTAATTATGTTTTACATACGAATGTTTGGTCCAAATACTAGTCGTAGTATGATTAATTAATCGATAGGTAAAATATGGAAACTGTAACACTGTCTCCCAAATACCAGGTGCTGATACCAAAAGGGATTAAAGAACGACTAAAAGTCAAAAAAGGGCAAAAATTCCAGGTCTTTTTTTTAAAGGAATGATAGAACTTATTCCTGTAAAAAATATAAAGGATATGTGCGGATTCCTTGAGGGAATTGATAAAGAAATTATCCGGGATGAAGATAGGAGCATGTAATGAATTTAGTCGATTCATAAGGTTAGCTGGAATATTTTGCTAATAGTAGAAATGCTGATTTTTTTGCCTCCGTTATTGAGGATAAAGAACACTTAATTGTATCCACAATAAATTTATATGAGGTTTTTAAAAAGGTATTACAGCAAAGGGGTGAGAACTCAGCATTCCAGGCTATTGCTTTAATGCAACAGGGAAAAGTTGTCGATGTTGATTACTCAATTTTCATTATCGCTGCAAAACAGAGTATTGAATTAAACATACCGATGGCTAAGAGTATTGTTCTAGCTACAGCAAATGCCTATTCGGCTAAACTCCGGACCCAGGATTCCGATTTTAAAGATATCCCCGGTATTAAATATATTCATAAATCGTAGGTATTTAAGTATTGATAAAATATAGAAAAAAGAATATAAGAATATATTATTTAGTGAAAAAATTATCTAATCCTTAAACTACGGTTACCTACATATGGATTTAATCAGCATTTCTCAGGAAAATGATTCTGTTTTTAAAACTGAAATACGAAACCACACATTCTTATCTGATATGTCCCTTGAGGACGGCGGTACCGATTCCGCGCCATCTCCGGCAGAGCTTGTTGTTTCTTCGCTGGGTTCCTGTATTGCGATGATCATACAACGTTATTGCAAAACACACGGATTGAACGACAAGGGCATTGAACTTTCGATGACCTATTTACTTAACGACAAGCCGAAAATGATCAGTAGTATTACAATTGATATTGCCTTACCGGAAGGTTTTCCAGACGACAGAAAGCAGGCGATCATGAACTCTGTGAAAACCTGCGTTATCTATAATTCGTTGAACAGGGTGATTGATATCGATATTGAGTTTGAAGAATGACCTCGGTACTCGGTTCTCGATGCTCGATCCTCGATGCGAGAAGCGAGATATATGACCTGTATGGGCGGGTCCCCGTGCCCGCCCACAAGAAAAATTGAATGATGCAGGATACGCGATGCGGGATACTGGATGTGAAATTTGGAATACTGTAAGCCGGACCAAGGAAATTGGATATATAACTATTAATGCGAATTCCAAAATCCAAAATTCAAGCGCTGCGCCGCTGCGAGAAAAAGAATTGTACTTATAAACTCATAACCCTTTTTTAAAAAGGAGAGTCATAGATGGTCGCGAATGAAAAACAAACATGGTACGCCGGGATGCTCAGCAAGGAAGACTGGTGGGCGGTATGGTTAGGATTGGGTCTTATTTTCTTATCAATGGTCTTTTTCTGGGCAGGCGGTTCCATCAAAAGTTGGGCGGTTACTCCCGGTTCCTGGAATAGTTTTTCAGGGATTATCGACGATTTGGTGAAAAATTATACGGCCTGGATTATTCTCTTTCTTGTATTTGCAGCCTTATTTGTTTTTAGTACATCCGTTATGGGTATTAAAATTAAAAAATTCCTACCTGGTTTTACTGTACTTTTTGTGGGCTCGCTGCTTATTTTCTACCTGGCTGCTTCGGAGTTTATGAAAAGACTGGATATCGGTGCGCCGCTTCTCGCTCTGATCGTCGGATTGATCATTTCTAATATGATAAAACCGCCTAAGTGGCTACAACCTGCTTTATTAACGGAGTATTATATAAAAACTGGTATTGTACTCTTAGGAGCAACTCTTCCTCTGACACTCATTTTTACTGCCGGACCGATCGCATTTATACAAGCGACCATCGTCTCTGTCTGTACCTGGCTGACTATTTATCTGGCGGCAACCAGATTTTTTAAACTGGAAAATCAATTTGGGGCGGTCTTAGGGGCTGGCGGAGCGGTGTGTGGCGTCTCCGCTTCCATCGCTGTTGGCGGGGCAGTAAAGGCCAAAAAAGACCACATCGCGATCAGCATTGCCATTGTTTCGATCTGGGCGATTGTTATGATCTTTGTGCTCACCTTTTTAACAAAGGCCTGGATTCCTGATAAAATTTCCGCCGGCGTGGCCGGTGCCTGGATCGGGACTTCAGAATTTGCCGACGCTGCCGGTTTTGCGGTCGCTGCGGAATTGGCCACGGATCATGGCGATGCGCCAATTCATACTTTTACCCTGATGAAAGTGATCGGTCGTGATATCTGGATCGGAATCTGGGCGCTTGTACTCTCCATTATTTCTGTGCTTTTCTGGGAAAAAAGAACCAATGGGGAGGGTAGATTAGGTACTGGTGTGATATGGGAAAGATTTCCAAAATTTGTCATTGGCTTTTTTGCCGCCTCCATTCTGATGAGCTTAATTGCCGCCAATCCACCGGATGATTATGTGGGAACAACTAATACAAAAGGTGTATTTAAAAGCAAAGCCCAAAAGAGCAATTATGATGCAGATTTCAGCGATTATGTACCGCCTCAGGAGCTTGCATCGAAGTTTTCCTATGATGCAAATCAATCCATCATCACTTATAACGAACCAATGGACCTGGAAGAACTGGACATGCTTTTGGAGCAGGCGACAACTGCCGATCAAAAATGGGCCTTGAAGCAACTTCACTTCCAAGCGGATTGGTATGAGAGTGTATTAATGTCACAGGCAATTGGCCCGATTAAAAAGCTCAGATCCTGGTGTTTTGTCATATGTTTTCTCTGTATTGGCTTATCGACACGGTTTAAAGATCTGGCTACCTTCGGACTGAAACCGTTTTGGGCTTTTACCATTGGTGTATTGGTCAATGTACCTCTGGGATATATCCTCTCAACTGTGGTGTTCGCAGATTATTGGAATGCGATTATGTAGAATTTAATATCCTGTTTCAACGAAGGTTTGATTTAGGCAATAGGTCGAATATTGCTTATTTTTTCAATAATTAGCCCCACTACTAAGGCAATACCCATGTTGGTCGTGGCGAGGCCGATCCCGGCAACTAAAATGGCAATAAACAGATCCTTCTTATCCGGTATATCTTTTATCAACAGCGCAAGCTCGATGCCGGCGAAAATAAGCAGGGTGCCAAGAATAGCATTAGGAATGAGTAAAAGCAGGGAAATGGCCATTTGACCAAAGAGCAGAGCTATGATGATAAAAATCAGACCAATCATTATGTTTGAACCACCGGTGCGTGCACCAAAACGATAATGGGCCGCTAGGCCCCCGGCACCATGGCACAAAGGTATCCCGCCAAAGAATCCGATCAGAATATTCATCATCCCCATACTCAGAGATAAATTCTTTACGTTAACTTTTTTTGTATTTGGATCATCGCGAAAATAAGTCTGGCAGGCATCGGCGGTTCCCAGAATTGCATTGCCAATTGTCAGTGGTATTTGTGGTATGATGAGAAGAATAAAAGCATTGATAAAATCCTGATGTTTTAACGAAAGTGTACTTACAGGAACAGGACCTAGAGCGATTTCTGTTTCAGGCAAGGAACCAAATCCTATTCCAAGGAGGATACCGGCTGTAACGACAACCAATGCAGCAGGAAATTTTTTATTTGAAATGAGTAGGATAACAATGAATACAGATAAAATTCCAA
>WOR8_10009691_pt1 | contig 14271 bp, 18 predicted proteins | sample DeeMarSeWOR38_10_FD_19890 | JGI IMG/M metagenome (IMG submission 19890) | reverse complement strand
CGCCCTTGCGCCACAGTTTCTGCCGCGAGCGTGACCAGTACACTGCATACCCGGTTTCGGCCGTCAGGCGCAAAGCTTCAGGATTCATCCAGGCGAACATCAGCACGGTGCCGTCAGCGGCATCCTGTGCAATGACGGGCACCAGCCCGGCTTCATTCCATTTGACTGCTTCTAACCACTGCTGATTCATAAATTTAACCGCGAAGGACGTTAAGGGACATGAAGTTATACGAGGTACTCAAGCCGTCTGCAATTCGGGCCAGCGGAATCGCTGCCCCGCCAAGACTCTCATTATTACCCTTCGCGTCCCTAGCGTCCTTCGCGGTTTACTTACAACCTGAGCGGTTTACTTACAACCTGACCTCGATACCGCGGCTGGCCATGTACTGCTTGGCCTCGGCGATGCTGTACTCGGCAAAGTGAAAGATGCTGGCCGCCAGTACCGCATCGGCCTTGCCCTGCAGCACGCCCTCGGCCAGGTGCTCCAGGTTACCGACGCCGCCGGAGGCGATTACCGGGACATCCACGGCCTCGCACACGGCGCGCGTCAGCACCAGATCGAAACCGTTCCTGGTACCGTCCCGGTCCATGCTGGTCAGCAGGATTTCGCCGGCCCCGTAGTCGACCATTTTGCGTGCCCAGGCGATGGCATCGAGCCCGGTGGGTTTACGCCCGCCATGGGTAAAGATTTCCCAGCGCGGCGGCCGGCCTGCGGAAGCAGTCTCGACCTGTTTGGCGTCGATTGCTACGACGATACACTGGGAACCGAACCTGTCGGCCGCTTGCCTGACAAAGTCGGGGGTGAAAACCGCAGCAGTGTTGATCGCCACTTTGTCCGCACCCGCGTTGAGCATGCGTCGGATGTCGGCCAGCTCGCGGATCCCGCCCCCGACGGTGAGCGGGATGAATACCTCGCCTGCCACTTCCTCGACCACGTGCACCATGGTTTCACGCCGCTCGTGACTGGCGGTGATGTCGAGAAACGTGAGTTCGTCTGCGCCTTCCTGATCATAGCGACGCGCGATTTCAACCGGGTCGCCGGCATCGCGAATATCGACGAACTGCACGCCCTTCACGACCCGACCGGCGTCGACATCCAGACAGGGAATAATGCGTTTGGCGAGCGCCATCGCTACACGGCGCAGCGGGGCGTGCCGCGCAGGCCGGGATAATGCGGCCCCGCCTGCCGGGGTCGCGCCGCCGTCATGAGGGTTTCATTCACCATTGACCAGCTTCTGCGCCTCGACAAGATCAATACTGCCCTCGTACAGGGCGCGCCCGATAATAGCGCCCATGATCCCTTCGTCCGCCACCGCCAGTAGTGCCTTGATGTCGTCCACGCTGCTGATGCCGCCAGAGGCGATCACGGGAATGCTGATTCCCCCGGCCAGTTTGGCCGTGGCTTCCACGTTGACACCCTCCATCATGCCGTCACGGCTGATGTCGGTATAGACAATCGCCTCGACCCCGTCGCGCTCGAAGCGCTGGGCGAGATCGATGACATCGTGGTGGGACAGCTTGGACCAGCCGTCGATGGCAACTTTGCCCTCCCTGGCGTCCAGACCCACGATGATATGCCCCGGGAATTCAAGGCACAGGTCATTGACAAAGTGCGGTGCGCTGACCGCCTTGGTCCCGATGATGACATACTGAACCCCGGCATCCAGGTACAGCTGCACGGTGTCCTCGTCGCGGATGCCGCCGCCCACCTGTATCGGCACCTCCGGAAATGCCTCCGCGATGCGGCGGATCACGTCGGCGTTGACCGGGCGGCCGGCAAAGGCGCCGTTGAGGTCGATCAGATGCAGACGCCGGGCGCCGGCATCCACCCAACGCTGCGCCATCTCCATCGGGTCGTCAGCGAAAATCGTTTCGTCCTCCATGCGGCCCTGCCGGAGCCGAACACATTTCCCGTCCTTGAGATCAATGGCAGGAATCAGCAGCATGCGTCATTCCTCGTCTGGTGTGTCTCTGGTGTGTGGCTGTTGTGGTCTTGTACTCAGGCCTGGCCATCCCAGCGGCTGAAGTTGCGCAGCAGGGTCAGGCCGGCGCGCTGGCTCTTTTCCGGGTGAAACTGTACCGCAAACAGGTTTTCACGGGCCAGCGCACAACAGAAAGAATCGCCGTAATGGGTGCTCGCGGCCCGGTCGCTGCCATGTGCCGGCGCAGCATAGTAGCTGTGCACAAAGTAGAAGCGGCTGTCCTGAGCGATGCCGTCCCACAGCGGGTGATCGTTGTGATGCACCTGGTTCCAGCCCATATGCGGCACCTTGAGTCTCGCTCCCGTGGCCGGATCGGCCAGCGGCTCGGCGAAGCGCCGTACCTCTCCGGGAACCAGGCCGAGACAGACGGTGCCGCCGCTCTCCTCGCTGGCATCCAGCAGCGCCTGCATGCCGAGGCAGATACCCAGCAGCGGCCGGCTGGCTGCAGCCTCACGCACCACCTGGTCGAGACCGCTGCGGGTCAGGGCCTCCATGCAGTGCCCGATACCGCCAACGCCGGGGAAGATAACCCGATCTGCGGCCAGAATCTCAGCACGATTCGACGTCACTAACACGCCCATCTGCGGGGCAACGTGCTCCACCGCTTTGGCGATCGAATGCAGGTTTCCCATTTCGTAATCGATGATGGCAACGGAAGGCATGGCGTTTCAAGAAACCAGCGGATCGGTCCGGCCCGGTTGCTCCTGGCTTACAGGCTCCCCTTGGTGGACGGCATCATACCGGTCATACGGGGATCCGCCTCGGTCGCCATCCGCAACGCACGGCCGAACGCCTTGAAGGCGGTTTCGGCGATATGGTGAGCATTCACGCCGCGCAGGCAATCGATGTGCAGCGTAGCCTTGGCGTGATTCACAAAGCCTTGAAAAAACTCGCGAAAAAGATCAACATCGAAGTCGCCTATGCGGCTACGCGGAAAACTCACCTGGTACTCCAGACCGGGCCGGCCGGAGAAATCGATCACCACCCGCGACAATGCCTCATCGAGCGGCACATAGGCGTGGCCGTAACGCCGAATACCTGTTCTATCGCCCAGCGCCCGGTCGAAGGCCTGGCCCAGAGTGATGCCGATATCTTCAACCGTGTGGTGGGCATCGATGTGCAGGTCACCTTTCGCCCGCACGGACAAATCCACCAGGCCGTGTCTTGCGATCTGGTCAAGCATGTGATCGAGGAACGGCACGCCGGTATCGAGTTGCGCCTTGCCGGTCCCATCCAGGTCCAGCTCCACACTGATCTGGGTTTCCAGCGTATCGCGCTTCAGCTGCGCTGCACGGGCGGCCATTGCTTATTTTGATTCAAATCAACCAGTCACACATGGCTTGCATCCTAGCCGAAATCCGGCGCTTAGAGAACCACCCCTGCACACTTATTTATATGTTGATCCAGATCAATGAATTTGCTCCAATTGCACCAAGGCGGTTCATGAACCGGTGTCCCAGCATGCCAACGCGCAAACTCGAAAAAGTCGTCTCGCTGAAGGAAATCAAGGTTGCCTGCCAGGAGTGCAGCCTCAACGAGATCTGTCTGCCGGTTGGGATCGGCCAGGATGACCTGGGCCGGCTGGACTCCATTATCGACCGCAAGCGACCGCTGACCCGCGGCGACCACCTGTTCCGCATCGGCGCACCGTTCCAGGCGCTGTTTGCGGTGCGCTCCGGCTCCCTGAAAACCTATGCTACCTCGGAAGATGGCCAGGAGCAGGTTATGGGCTTCCACCTGCCCGGAGAGCTGGTCGGGCTGGATGCGATTGCGGACGGATTTCACCCGCTGGCCGCCCGCGCCCTGGAGACCACCAGCGTGTGCGAGATTCCGTTCAAGGACCTCGAGACGCTGAGCGTGCAGCTGCCGGGACTGCAGCGCCAGCTGCTCAGGGTGATGAGCCAGGAGATCCGCGATGATGAACAGAATATGGTCATTCTGGGGCAGAAATCCGCCGAGGAACGGCTCGCCTCCTTCCTGATCGGGCTGTCCGACCGCTTCCGGCGGCGTGGCTTTTCCGCCACGCAGTTCAATCTCAGCATGTCGCGCAGCGATATCGGCAACTACCTGGGTCTGGCCCTGGAAACCGTCAGCCGTCTGTTCACCCGGTTTCAGAACGAGGGCTTGCTGCGCGTGGATCGCAAACATATCGAGCTGCTCGACCGGGATCGGCTGTGCATGTTTGCCGGCTCCAAGTGCAGCAGCCACGGGACCCATACCGCCCGCCCGACCAGCCGCTAATTTTCAGATTTATTAGACTATTAGTCATTTGTGATGGACCTTTGACCTGAGTCAATGTCCAGCAGCCGCTCATCGCGCAAAGTTACCCCCCGGTTTTTAACGCTAATCTGGGAGATAACGTGATGAGTATCCTGAAAAAGACCGCCCTGGCAGCCGCCACCACTGCTGTTTTCGCAGCAGCCCCGGCGCTTGCCTACGAGGCCGGTGACATGATGCTGAGAGTCGGTGCGGCAGGGGTTTACCCGACGAGCGACTCGGAGGAGATTACCGCCATCGCACCCGGCGCCAAGGTGGAAGCCGACGACGCCTGGAGCCTGGGCATCACCTTCAGTTACATGTTCACCGACAACATCGGTCTCGGCGTGCTGGGCGCCTATCCTTTCGAGCACGACATCGATGCCAAGGGCAGCATCTCCAGCCTGGGCACGGTGGGCAAGGTCAAGCACCTGCCGCCTACCGTTACCCTGCAGTATTACTTCAACAACAGCACCAACTTCACCCCGTTCGTCGGTGCGGGCGTGAACTACACCTACTTCTTTGACGAAGACACACAGGGTGCGCTGAGTGGCGCCAACCTGGACGTCGATGATTCCTGGGGTTATGCCTTCGAAGGCGGCGTTGACTACAATATCAACGACCAGTGGATGGTCAGTGGCCAGATCTACTACATCAACATTGAAACCGAAGCCGACGTCAGCGGTGTCGGCAAATTCGATGTCGACATCAACCCCTGGGTATACTTTCTCAGCGCTGGTTATAAATTCTAGTTCTTGTCAAAGTTAAGGCAGTGGCGCGGGCCACTGCCTGTTTCATCCAACACGCTATGGACTCACAGACCACGTACAACTACAAGGTCGTGCGCCAGTTCACCATCATGACCGTCGTGTGGGGCATCGTCGGCATGCTGGTCGGGGTATTGATCGCCGCGCAGCTGGTATGGCCACAGTTGAACTTCGACCTGCCCTGGCTGACGTTCAGCCGCCTGCGTCCGCTGCACACCAACGCGGTGATTTTCGCTTTCGGCGGGTCGGCCCTGTTTGCCACCTCCTACTACGTGGTCCAGCGCACCTGCCAGACCCGGCTGTTCAGCGACGGTCTCGCCGCATTCACCTTCTGGGGCTGGACCCTGATTATCGTGCTGGCCGCGGTCACGCTGCCGCTGGGCATCACCACCAGCAAGGAATACGCAGAGCTGGAGTGGCCCATCGATATTCTGATCACCCTGGTGTGGGTCGCCTATGCCATCGTGTTCTTCGGCACCATACTGAAGCGCCGCGTCAAACACATCTACGTGGCCAACTGGTTCTACGGCGCTTTTATCCTGACCGTCGCGGTGTTGCACCTGGGTAACAGCGCGGCGCTGCCCGTCAGTATGACCAAGTCCTATTCGGTGTATCCGGGCGCCATCGACGCCATGGTGCAGTGGTGGTACGGACACAATGCAGTGGGCTTTTTCCTCACCGCTGGCTTCCTCGGCATGATGTACTACTTCGTGCCCAAGCAGGCGGGCCGCCCGGTGTATTCCTACCGCCTGTCGGTGGTGCACTTCTGGGCGCTGATCTCGACCTACATGTGGGCCGGACCTCACCACCTGCACTACACGGCGCTGCCGGTGTGGGCACAGTCGCTGGGCATGGTGTTCTCCCTGATCCTGCTGGCGCCATCCTGGGGCGGCATGATCAACGGCATCATGACGCTGTCGGGCGCCTGGCACAAACTGCGCACCGACCCGATCCTCAAGTTCCTGATCGTATCCCTGTCCTTCTACGGCATGTCCACCTTTGAAGGACCAATGATGTCGATCAAGACAGTGAACGCGCTGTCACACTACACCGACTGGACCATCGGGCACGTGCACTCGGGTGCACTGGGTTGGGTGGCGATGGTGTCGATCGGCGCCGTGTATTTTCTGGTTCCGAAACTGTTCGGCCGCGAGCAGATGTACTCCATCAGACTGATCGACTGGCACTTCTGGATGTCGACCATCGGCGTGGTGCTGTACATCGTGGCCATGTGGATCGCCGGTATCATGCAGGGCCTGATGTGGCGCGCCGTGAACGACGACGATTTCGTGCGCTTCCTGGGCGGCGCCCTGTTCCTCACCGGCATGCTGGTGATGGCCTACAACGTCATCAAGACCGTGTCCGGCGCCAAGCCGGCCGAAGCGGCCATCCCGCAAACGGCGTGAGCAAGGAGAACTGTCATGAGTCATGAAGTTGTCGAAAAAAATGTGGGCCTGATGGCGGTGTTGATCCTGCTCGTCATCAGCGTCGCCGGCCTGGTGGAAATCGTGCCGCTGTTCTTCCTGAAGAGCACCACGGAACCGGTGGAGGGGCTGGAACCCTACACCGCGCTGCAGCTTGAGGGGCGTGATATCTACATCCGCGAGGGCTGCTATGTCTGCCACTCGCAGATGATCCGACCGTTCCGCGCCGAAACCGAACGCTACGGCCATTATTCGGTGGCCGGTGAGTTCGTCTACGACCATCCGTTCCAGTGGGGCTCCAAGCGCACCGGTCCGGATCTGGCCCGGGTCGGCGGGCGCTACAGCGATGACTGGCACCGCGTTCACCTGATCAATCCGCGCGACGTGGTACCGGAATCGAATATGCCCGGTTTCCCGTGGCTGGCGGAGAACACCCTGGACGGCGCTCTGACCCCGAAGAAGATGGAGGTCATGCGCACCCTGGGGGTGCCGTACAGCGATGAGGACATCGCCGGCGCCGGGGCGGCAGTGAATGGCAAGAGCGAGCTGGATGCGCTGGTGGCCTACCTGCAGAACCTCGGCACTGCCCTGGCGTCGCGGAGGTAAGCGGTATGGATATCAACACACTGCGTGGAATCGCCACCGCTCTGGCGCTGATTGCCTTCATCGCTGTCTGGGTCTGGGCCTGGAGCGCTGCCGTTCGCGGACGAGGATATCGACCAACAAAGCAAAGGTGTTCACCATGAATGAATTCACCTTCACAAGCAATTTCTGGAACCTCTGGATTATCGTTCTCACCCTGGCGAACGTGTTCGCCTGCTGGTGGCTGATCGCCTGGTCGTCGAAAAAACGGCCTGGTGAAGCGGCTACCGGCGACGTAACCGGCCATACCTGGGACGAAGACCTCGCCGAGTACAACAACCCGCTGCCGCGCTGGTGGCTGTGGCTGTTTCATATCACCCTGGTGTTCGGGCTGGTGTATTTCGCGCTCTATCCGGCACTCGGCACCTGGAAAGGCGTGCTGGGATGGACCCACCAGAACCAGTATGAGGAGGAAATGGCGGCAGCAGACGAGAAATACGGGCCGCTGTTTGCGCAGTTCGCCGCGCAGCCCGTAGAGGCGCTGGTCGGCAATGATGACGCGCTGAAGATCGGTCAGCGCCTGTTCGTCAACTACTGCGCCAGCTGCCACGGTTCGGATGCCGGCGGTGGCCCCGGCTTCCCCAACCTGCGCGATGGCGACTGGCTCTACGGCAGCGATCCGGCCGCCATCAAGACCAGTATCCTGGATGGCCGCAGCGGTGTCATGCCGGCCTGGGCCGCGGTGCTGCAGGACCAGGGCGTGGATGAAGTCACGGCCTATGTCCTGACCCTCAGCGGCCGGGATGCCGACGCCGGCAAGGCGGCAGCGGGGCAGAAGCACTACGCCACCTACTGCGCCGCCTGCCACGGGGCCGACGGCACCGGCAACACGGCGCTGGGGGCACCCAACCTGACCGACGACATCTGGCTCTACGGTGGCTCACCGGGGGTGATTCGCCAGACCATCGTGCAGGGTCGCAACGGCCGCATGCCGGCGCACCGCGACTTCCTGGGCGAAGACAAGTCACACCTGCTGGCGACCTACGTCTACAGTCTTTCCAAATAACAGCAGGTGCCCATGTCAGGCGACCCGACACCCCGCATCCAGCCAGCTGCTGCGGAGTCCTCCAAAGACTCCGCAGAGGCCGAGATCTATGCCAAGCGCGCAAAAATCTATCCGCGCGAAGTACACGGCATTTTTCGCAATCTGCGGGTGCTGGGTGTGGTCGTCCTGCTGGGTCTGTTCTACGGTATTGCCTGGTTGCCCTGGGATGGGCACCAGGCGGTACTATTCGATCTGCCGGCACGCAAGTTCCACATTTTCGGCCTGACCTTCTGGCCGCAGGATTTCTTCTTTTTCGCCTGGCTGCTGGTCATCGCGGCCCTGTCCCTGTTCTTCTTCACCGCCCTGGCCGGCAGGCTGTGGTGCGGCTACGCCTGCCCGCAAACCGTCTGGACCGACGTGTTCCTGTGGATCGAACGCAAGGTCGAGGGCAGCCGCAACCAGCAGATGAAACGCGACAAGGCCGGCATGACTGCGGAAAAATTTCGCCTCAAGGCGACCAAACATCTCATCTGGATCGTATTCTCTCTGTACACCGGTTTTACCTTCGTCGGTTACTTCACGCCGATCAGGGAACTCAGCAGCTCGATGCTGAATTTTTCGCTGGGTCCCTGGGAAACTTTCTGGGTGTTTTTCTAGGCAACGCCGGCTGGATGCGCGAGCAGGTGTGCATTTACATGTGCCCCTATGCCCGCTTCCAGAGCGCCATGTTCGACAAGGACACTCTGATCATTTCCTATGATGAGGCGCGCGGGGAGCCACGCGGCTCGCGCAAACGCGGCACCGACCTCAAACAGGCTGGCCTGGGTGACTGCATCGACTGCACACTGTGTGTGCAGGTGTGTCCCACCGGAATCGATATCCGGGATGGGCTGCAGTACCAGTGTATTGGCTGCGCAGCCTGCATCGACGTGTGTGACCAGGTGATGGACAAGATGGGCTACCCCAGGGGCCTGGTGCGTTACACCACAGAGAATGCCATGCAGGGCACGGCCACCCATGTGGTGCGGCCGCGCACCATCATGTACACGATTCTGCTGGGCCTGCTGGCCTTAGGACTGGTGTATGCCATTGCCCAGCGCACGCCGCTGGAGCTGGACATTATCCGTGACCGCAACAGCCTGTATCGCGAGACTGCTGACGGACTGGTGGAAAATGTCTATATCCTCAAGATCATCAACATGGACAAACAGGACCACCGCTACCGGCTGACGGTGAGCGGCGCCGAGGGTCTGCAGCTGATCATGCAGCATCCTGTTATCACGGTGCCGGCCGGTGAAGTGCTGGGCCTGCCGGTCTCTGTCCGGGCTGACCCGGTGGTACTCGAACGCGCCGCCAGCGAGATCAAGTTCAGCCTTGTTGCAGAAGACAATCCTGATTTATCGCGCACCGAGAAGGCCCGTTTTCTCGGTCCCGTGCTGAGGTAACCCGATGACCCGACCCACGCGACCCGCTCACGATATCGAGCCCTGGTACAGGCAGGGCTGGCCCTGGCTGCTGATTTCGCTGCCCGCGAGCGCAGTAGTCGGCGGCATCATCACCATTGTCCTCGCCGTGAACAGCCCCAACGCCCTGGTGGTTGACGACTACTACAAGGAAGGACTGGCCATCAATCAACAGAAGCAGCGCCAGGCGAACGCCGCGCGCATCGCGCTGCAGGGCCTGCTGCGCCATGACGGTTCGCAGTTGACCTTGAGCCTGAGCAGCGCCGAGCCGGTAACAGAGGATTCCCTCAGCCTGAACATCATACATTCGACACGCTCCGAACTGGATCGGCAGCTGACCCTGCAGCGAACCGGTGATGGGCGGTACGCTGGTGAAACGGCGAGGCTTACCCCCGGCACCTGGTATCTGCACCTGGAGCCGGCTGACAGGGGATGGGAGCTCCGCGCCCGCATCACCAGCGACGGCGCCTTCCAGGCCAACCTGACACCAGGCGCCTGACCGCTCGCGGTGCGGCTGGACTTATCCGCCGGGTACTCGCTAGTATTGCAGGGGGCCGCGGCGCGACGACGCAATGCCGCGCGGTAACGGCTCTGATACACATACAAAACCAGCTGACGGGGGGCAACAAGAATGAATGTCGGCAGTAATCCGCTAGTGGAGGAGAAAATGGCAGAGATACCGGTTATCCAGCGCGTCATTGCAGTGCTGTGGCCATCCTTCATCACGTCCGGTATCGCCACCGCTGCGTTTTTCACAGTATTCGATCCGGTTGAACTGGTGACGCTGGCCGGATACCTGGAGGTCAGTCGCACCGGCGCGTACAGCATCGGGTTTTTTCTGTTCTGGCTGCTGACATCGACCACCTGCGCGCTGACCTGCTACTTCCAGAAGCCTTGCGAGCGCATCAAGGGCCACAAGTAACTCCGGGGCAGCGCACTTACCAGAGTGAGGGCGAGCCGGCCGTCGAGGTCCGTTGACGGGTTGCGGGCCAGAGGAATCCGCTGGGGGGCCGGGCGCTTAGCCCACCTGCAGCCAAAAGGTCACCGGTCCGTCGTTGACCAGCGCGACCTTCATATGCACACCGAATACGCCGCTGGCGACCGGTGTATGCGCTTCCCGCGCCGCGCCGACGAGATAGTCGAACCAGCGTTTGCCCTCGGCCGGTTGCGCGGCGGACGTGAAGCTTGGGCGCCTGCCCTTTCGGGTGTCGGCGGCCAGCGTAAACTGAGGCACGAGCAGCAGCCCCCCCTGCACATCCACCAGGGCGCGGTTCATGCGCCCCTGGTCGTCCTCGAAGACCCGGTAGCCCAGAAGGCGCTCCAGCAACCGCTCGGCATGCGCGGCACCGTCACCCCTTTCGACGCCCACGAACACCAGCAAGCCGCCGGCGATGGCGCCGACGCACTGCCCTTCTACCTCGACTGAGGCCTGACATACACGCTGTAACAGGCCGATCATGCCAGTTCGGCCGCAAATGTATCCGTGGCACGCACCAGCGCGTCGACGATCCCGGGTTCGCCGGCGGAGTGGCCGGCCGCGCCAATAATTTCGATGCGGGATTGGGGCCAGGCCTGGTGCAGGGCATAGGCCTGAGCCATGGGGCAGACCACATCATAGCGGCCCTGCACAATAACGCCTGGAACCTGCCGCAGCCGCGCAGCCTGGTCGAGAATCTGGTTGGGTTCGATAAAACAGTCATTGACGAAGTAATGACATTCGATACGCGCCATGCCGAGGGCGAAATGAGCATTACCGAACTGCTTGACCAGAGCCGGATTGCTGCGCAGCGTCGAGGTGCGCCCCTCCCAGACCGACCAGGCGCGTGCCGCAGCAAGGCGCTTTATCTCATCGTCACCGGTCAGCAGGTCGTAATAGGCGCCGACCATGTCGTCGCGGCGGGCCGGCGTAATGGGAGCGATAAAGTCCCGCCAGTAGTCCGGGAACAGCTTCGAGGCACCATCCTGATAGAACCAGTGAACGTCCTCGCGCCGACACAGGAATATTCCCCGCAATACCAGGCCAAGCACGCGCTCCGGGAAGGTTTCGCTGTAAATCAGGCTGAGGGTAGAACCCCAGGATCCGCCGAACAGGAGCCAGCGCTCGACACCCAGGTGTTCGCGAATCCGTTCCATGTCCGCGAGCAGTGCCGGCGTGGTATTCGCGTCCAGTTGGGCATGGGGAACTGAACGGCCGCAGCCACGTTGGTCGAACAGGATGATGCGATAACATTGCGGGTCGAAATATTGCCGGTGGTACGCTTGGCAGCCGCCCCCCGGACCACCGTGTACGAACAGCACCGGAATGCCGCGGGGATTGCCACACTCCTGGACATGGATCTGATGCGGCGGATCAACCGCCAGGGTATGCCGGACATAGGGCTCGATGGCAGAGTACAGGCTTCGCATGCTGCGCATTCTGGCATAAAAAAAGGCGTGCCAGGCACGCCTTTTTCGCGTCAGGGGTCGGCCCTCAAATGAACAGGCAAACGTCCGCTTCTTTGCCCATTGGCAGGAAGTAAGTGGCGCCCACGTAGTCCACGCCGTCGATAAATTCGCTGTGGCTGAAACCGAACACGTCCACCGTCATCTGGCAAGCGAACATCTTCACCTCGGCTTCAATACACAGCTCGCGCAATTCCTCGACCGTAGCCACGCCCTTGTTCTTGAAAGTCTTTTTCATCAGGCCGGTAGCGACCTTTTCGAAACCCGGCACGCCCGCCATAAGCAGGTTTGGCATCGGCCAGCTGAAGTCCTGGAACCACTTGGGGCCGAACGGCATCTTCATCGGCATGGCCGGGTTACCCAGCGGGCTGACCTCGCAGGGTATTTCCTTCTTCAGCAGCAGCAGCCCGTAGAAGGTGAAGAAAATGGAGGTGTCCCAGCCCAGCGCAGCCGCGGTCGATGCCAGGATGAAAGGCGGATAGGCCCAGTCCAGCGTGCCCTTGGTGGCGATTATCGCCATAGACGGGGTCCTGGCCTCTTCGATTTCCTTGATTTTGTTGGGCAGCAACTCGTCCAGCTTGCTGTTCAGCCACTCGTCCATCTGCGCTGCATTCATACCTTCGGCGGTAGTCGACATACTTTGCTCCTTCCAACCCATTTACTGACGGTCAGTTGTGTGAAAACCGAGATGTGTCTGAGAGTCAGGGACACACCCATACCCCGCGGTATGATGGTACCGCCGCCCCGATGATGACACAGCTCGGTGGGACGCGACGACACCCTGGACAGAGCGGCAGGGGGTGACACCCAGCACATCATTATAAGAATGGATTTTTTCAGGGTCAAACTATTGGCAGCAAATGCCAGACAACGCGGATCAGCGGCTCAGCACTGCTCCCACGGCAAACCGTGGAACCGCCAACCGCCCTGGGTACTTCTGTGATGCTTCTCGTCCAGTTCACCCTCGAAGCCCTCGGCCACGTTGTAGACGTCACAAAACCCTTCTTTGACAAGAAGATTTCCCGCCTCGAGGGAACGTTTGCCACTACGGCAGACCAGCAGTATCGGGACGCCCGAATTGGGCTTTTCATAGCAGACCCCTCCCAGCACCAGCTTGCGCACTTCGGTGACAAAATCCGGATTCAGTCTCCAGTCCGGATAATCGATCCAGGGGATATGGATAGCACCGACGGGATGCCCGACAAACAGGAACTCCATGTCGGAGCGCACGTCGATCATGACTGAGCGCGGCTCTTTCTGCATGATCTCCCAGGCTTCCTGGGGTGAAATCGTTTTGACGTCCTGCAATGTCAAGGCCTCCATTCGATGCTCGGAACCAGTATAGTTCTCGGGCTGTATCAGCGAAGACTAGCAAGGAACGGGCCCGATGGCGAAGCTACCCAAACGACTCATGCGCCCGGTGGGGCGGGCGGTCGCAGACTACGCCATGATCCGCGACCAGGACCGGGTTCTGCTCGGTTTGTCCGGGGGCAAAGATTCGCTTTCGCTGCTGTACATTCTGCACCAGCTACAGCAGCATGCCCCGGTCAGGTTCGAACTTGCCGCGATCACCGTCGATCCCCTGGTCGACGGCTTCGATCCCGCGATCCTGAAGCCGCTCCTGCAGCAACTCGACATACCCTATTTCTACGTTGAGGAACCGATTCTGGAGCGCGCCAGAGAGCACATCTCCGGCAACTCCTACTGCAGCTGGTGCGCGCGCATGAAACGCGGTGTAATGTACGCCACCGCGCGCAAGCAAGGCTACAACGTATTGGCACTCGCCCAGCACCTGGACGATCTGGCCGAAAGCTTCCTCATGTCGGCGTTTCATGGCGGCCAGCTCAACACCATGAAAGCGCACTATACCGTCAGCGAGGGTGATCTGCGGGTGATTCGCCCGCTCGTGTATGTGCGGGAAAGGCAGACCCGCGATTTCGCACGGGCCGCAGGTTTACCGGTAATACCGGACAGCTGCCCTGCCTGCTTTTCCATGCCAACCCAGCGCCAGCATATGAAAGACCTGTTGCAGGCGGAAGAAAACCACAATCCCGGGCTGTTCAAGTCCATCTTGTCGGCAATGCAGCCGCTCATGGCAATAGACAGGGCAGATTAATCAGGTTTGAGAAAGTTTTTCCTACAATCCCTTAAAAAACACAATAGTGGTGATATCGTACCACTTTCTGCAAAAAATCGGCCCCATGCAGTTTTTTCGACGCCGCCATAGGATTATTTTTCGGACAAGTTCGTCTTTTCGACCCGCTTCAGAAACACCCGCATTTCTTTGGCGGCCTGTATATCACCGTTTTT
>WOR8_10004061_pt1 | contig 14273 bp, 10 predicted proteins | sample DeeMarSeWOR38_10_FD_19890 | JGI IMG/M metagenome (IMG submission 19890) | reverse complement strand
ATCCCATAATCATCCCCGCATCTGCGTGATGGCTGGTGGTAAATTGCCCCGCCTCATTGGCATGACATTTTGCACAGTCGTTGGGTGTAACAATAGTGGCAATCATCTGCCCCTCATGTTCATAGGCATCAACATCATCCTTTTCTGCACCGTGACACTCGAGACATCCCACGCCTACCTCTGCATGTTTGCTGTCTTTCCATTGTTCCACTATCACCTTTCCGGCACCCTGCTCACCGTGGCAGCTGGTACAATGACGCGTACCTTCATCCACTATTGGAGCGGGTTTGTAATCGGGTGCTGCTCGTTGCACCTCTTTGACTAATGCGATAAGCAATACAACAATAAATACAAGGCTTAATATTCCGATTATTGTCCTTTTTGTGTTTAAACTTGTTGCCATTTCTGTATGTTTTTATATTTTTTTCCGATTTTATCTAATTTTTAATGCCCAAAGATTTCCCAAAAAAGGAAAGCATTAATGGTAAGCATGCCTGCTACTCCAATCCAGAATCCGATCTCTTTCCCAGGCCAGATTCTATCAAAAAATTTATCGATATAGGGCCAAAGTAATAGAATCAATATAAAAATCATTGGACCTAAAACACCTACTGTCAGGTTGGTGATCTTCAACCATCGGAAAACAGGATAAAAATACCATTCAGGTTTAATGTGAAGTGGTGTAACATTAGGATCGGCAGGTTCTCCCAGGTGCACTGGAAATAAAATAGATAGCACAACCAGTGCAATCATAATTATAGACACCATTATTAATTCCGTAAACACATGATCCGGCCATAAAGGAAAAGTTTTCTTCTCTTGTTTTTCTTCCCCTATGAATTTCAATTCACTGACCCCATGGGTACGGATCAGGTACAAATGGCCGGATATAGCCACAATAATCAGGAAAGGTAGAAGTACCACATGGAAAAGGTAAAATCGGGTAAGGGTACTCTGCCCGATTTCAGTTCCACCACGCATAAAATCAGCAATCCAGTTTCCGATCAAAGGTGTTGCACCGGCAATACCTGTTCCTACTTTCATTGCCCAGTACGACATCTGTTCGTATACAAGCGAATAGCCGGTAAATCCAAACATCAGGGTTAAAAGAAATAAAACAACCCCAAATATCCAGTTGATATCTCTGGGTTGCTGGTAGGTTCGGGTGAAAAACACTCTCAACATGTGTAATAAAAGCGCTGCGATCATGATATTGGATGACCATCGGTGAATACTCCGGATAAGCCAGCCAAAGTCGGCGGTGTAGGTAATATAAGCAATGCTGTTGTACGCTTTATCAGTCTCAGGCACATAATAAAAGATAAGCATGATGCCAGTGATGATCTGCACGACAAACATGTACAAAGGTGTACCCCCCAATGCCCACCACCATCTTTTCAGGTGATTGGGGATCGGCTCAGAAGTGAGTTTGATCAGTGCTTCCTGATCAATTGGGAAAGATTGTTTTAGCCATGTTGCTAGTCCCATAATCAGCTTTCAGGATCTTTAAAGTAAATAAATACGTTATCTTCATCAATCTCGGTATGATAGGTATCAAGAGGTGCTGGTGGTGGACCAGCGATGACATTCCCATCTTTGTCAAACCTGCCTGCATGACATGGGCAGTAAAACTCCTGGTTATCTTTCTGCCAGTAAACCGTGCAACCAAGGTGCGTACAGGCAGTAGACATGGCCTTAACTTCGTTTTCGCCGGTACGTACCAGCATGAGGTCTTTCCCACGGAGATCTGTGATCTGTCGTGAAGCATTGATTGGCAATTCACCTAGATGCATTGTGAAGATCCGGCGGGTTGTAACACGTGATTTAGGGGTAATGAACCGGATACCCATTGCCGTTATTCCCACAAATGCAGCCCCTAACGGAGTGAAGGCCAACATATTTTTAAATGCATCTCTTCTATCCATATAATTGCTATTTTAATTTATTCTTTGTTAAAAAATGTAGGTTTAACGGTGATCATGAGCCAGGCCCAGTTGTTAATGTTTTTGTAAAAATCTCCTGTGGGATTTGCCGGGTATTTCACAACCTGCATGGTCTCAGACGCCAGCATATGGGAATATCCTCCTGTAAAGTTTACAGTTTCCGATAAATTAAATTGCACCAGAAAGTCAAGTTCAGCGCCGAGCCCATTGCTATAGTCCCTGAGGGATTGATTGTTCTGATCCAATGTTGAGACTGTGGAGGCAGCTATGAAGTAATGGGGTCGCATACCAAAGTTCCACTTCTTAACTTTAAACATCAATGGCAGGTATAGATCTATCAGGCCATTCTGTCCGGCGTAGTTGCCCACATAGAAGTAATCCATCCAACCGTTGAACTTATGATTGGTCCCATAAAAGGGAGAAAAAGAATGATCCTTCCGGCCAGCCTGATTCTGATCGACGGTAGAAGTTCCAGACAGGATCTCTGTTCCGAACCCGATGTTAAGAATTTCGGTAACCTGCAGGGTAACGTTTGCTGAGACATAATATGCTCTGAGGGAATTGTTCACTCCGTTTTTACCACCCTGATAATAAAAAGCCGCATCTGCTTTCAGATCTTTAATACCAATATTGTATCGTGCTCCAAGTGTCTGGCTATAGGCGATTTTTTCATCAGTGGTTGAAGGGTTCGGATCAGCATCATACGTTAAGCCATTATTCAGAAAAAGGATACTCAGGCCTGATTGATCGAAAATGCCATGATAGTGCAACCACTGGATGGCTTTATAGTTTGCGAGCGTATAATCTTCTCTGAACAAAGATTCACTGAGGGCATTATATCCCAATCCAAAATCCAATGAATGATTATCTTTAAAGGAGAATTTAAAAACCGCCGCATCATGGCTTCTGGCTTGCTGTGCCCAGCCAACGGCACCAAAGATTCGTTCGTCATCATAGGATACCTCCTGTCGGCCGATCTTCAGACTTAGAAAATCAATCAACCTGATCTCACCCCAGGCTTCATGTAAACTAAAACCATTTGCATCCTTTACATTTAACTGGCTTACATCACCCCATACCCTGACATCCTGAAGGCTCAGATAGGCTTTGAATGTCTGATTTCCGAAATAAGCATTCAACCGGGTTCTCTGGGAAATAAAGTTTGCAGCTTTCGCATTATCCGGGATCAGGGTTTTATAACCATGCCTGAATTCGTAACGGGGCCTTATCTCTGCGGATATTTTAACAGTTTGAGCAAGAATATTGTCCCCTATCAATAAACATACTCCCAAGGCTAAAAGACAGGGAAAAAAATTGTTCATGATTGTTCGTTATTTAAAAAAATTATCTAAGACAAACAATTCCGAAATAACTATCTAAATGTATGAAAAATTACTTAAAAATTCCGGCTCAGCCATAAATAATTGCACGTTAATATCCTATTTATCTTCTTCTGAAATAATAATTTGAATTCTCTGATTATCTGAATTTATTTTAAGGAGTTTAACCGTAAATATTCAGCATAAAGTGGCCTGATTTATTATGTTTTGGTTCGAAGAATTACAGGGTGATAAATGCAATAACGGTCTACTTAATTACAGGTAACATGAACCTTTTTTAAGTATACCATTTTAAATTAATAAATATTTAGTTCATCTGAACAGGCCTCAAATATATTGGGCCTTTCTTCCCCATTAAGATAACCAGTTAGAATATCATAAGAACAGAATCTGATTTCGCAAAGAGCTTTTCTGGTCCAGCGTTCACCATTCTTTAAGTTTTTAAAAATTGAATTTGATCCAGTAAAAATAGCAATAACTACCGCCAGACCCCCATTTAGATCCAAATCGCCTGTCGTTATCGATCAAATATCGGATACAAAGTATTTTGAAATTATGTAAAAAGAAACGGAAGGAAAGAAGGGGTCAGTTTCTACAGGAAAGCCTGGATACTTTAATCCGATTTTGGGTGGTTATTTTGTCCGAAATTTGCAGTAATGGATAGACAACAAATTATTGCTTTTTAGTCACGATATATATAACTTGTTTGACTATCTTAACTAAAACTTTACAAACATGAAAATAAAGAAAGAAAACATTCCAGTCACGATGGAAGCTCCAGGTACTATCATGCGGACACAATCTAACTTTGGTGGCATGACCATTGCATTCAGTGAAATGCCAATGGGCACGGATTTCACACCTTTATTAGAGGGCCTGAAGAATAATAGTTGCCACTGCCCTCACTGGGGATATATTTTTGAGGGTTCAATCAGGTTGATCTATGATGACGGAACAGAAGAAGTTACCAGGGCAGGTGATGTTTTTTATTGGCAGCCCGGACATACAGCCATCGTTGAAGAAGATTTAAAATTGATGGATTTCAGCCCGGATAAAGAGATGGGTGAAGTGATGGATCATATAAATAAAAAGATGGAAGAACTGGGAGGTTAAAATAAACATTTGAAATACAGGTCCTCTACTTGATAATGTTTTTTACCGGACCTTTCTCTTATATTATCTGTATAGAGTTAAAGATTAAGGATATTAGGATCTAATATGATATATAGCCTGTTCATGGCAAAGGGCATAAATCATAATCGCAAAACCAACGCTCAAGTAAATTACGCTTCATGCCCGGACCATTGTTGCCACATTAATATATTTATTGTTAATTGTGGAGTATAATACCTGGTAGATGATCACTAGTCACTACCTGCTGATCGAATTAAATAGTTGCATGAAATCCTTGATATATTAATTCCTATATCGAATGATCAATTAAATTCATTCCAGGTCCTGTACCGGTTGGTAATAAAAGGATTTAGTGGATCTATACTAGATTTGGAATTGTGATATAGATTATTCAGATTTTGGAAAAGTAAGATTATTTTTATAAAAACTTAAGCATCAATTTTTTAATATCTCAGACATGAAAAATATTCCTGTAATTATTGTTGGTATTCTTTTGCTTTCATTTTCAGCTAGGGCACAATTGAAAGCACTTATCATTGATGGACAGAATAATCATGAGGTCTGGCCGAAGTCAACCATCATGATGAAGCAGTATCTGGAAGAAACGGAATTGTTTGAGGTTGATATTATGCGTACCAAATACACATGGAAAGCCGGGCGTGAAAAGTTTTATCTGCCCCTGGCAGGTGTTGGAGAAACACAGGATCTGGAAAATCCAAGAACTGATTCTGACTTTGCCCCTGATTTTAAAGACTATGACGTTGTGATATCCAATTTTGGATGGATGGCTGCCGATTGGTCCAAAGCTACTCAAAAGGCTTTGGAAGAATACATGGAAGAGGGAGGAGGATTGGTGGTCGTGCATGCTGCCGACAATTCATTTCCCGAATGGATTGAATACAATAAGATGATTGGAATTGGCGGGTGGGGAGACAGAAATGAAAAAAATGGTCCGTATGTTTATTATACTAATGATGGAGAATTAGTCAGGGACACTTCCAAAGGTAATGCCGGCGCCCATGGGCCACAACATGAGTTCCCCGTTACAATACGTGTACCAGATCACCCTATCATGGAGGGCATGCCAGAGACCTGGCTGACCACCAAGGATGAATGTTATTCAAAGTTACGCGGTCCAGCTGATAACATGACCATTCTTGCTACAGGAAAAGATATATCCGGAAAGGCTCCCACTGACCGGCACGAACCAATCCTAATGGTAATTGAATATGGTAAAGGACGGATTTTCCATACTACCCTTGGGCATGACGATTATTCAATAGAAAGTGTGGGCTTTATTGTATCATTTAACCGCGGAGTAGAGTGGGCAGCCACCGGAAAGGTTACCCAGCCTATTCCAGATGACTTTCCGACTGCAGTAAAATCAACGAGCCGGAAATTTGAGCTGAAAAATTAGCAAGAGATCCTCGGTGTTGATCTCAGCATTGAATGCTCCAGGTTAATTGCAACAGGTGATATGGATACCCTCGAATGTACTTTGGCAGTTACAACAGATTTTGTATATCTGTGATGTCATGGCCTTTAGAAACTGTATGCATCATATTACTCTGATTCTCAATAATATAACCATGTCGAAAAGATCGCCCATTAGCTGAGAAAGGACATGGAAGCAAGCGTATTTTTTAATAACGACTTTCATGGATTTGTCGTAAATAATGCTTAGAGATTAAGGGATATGGTTTGTTCAATTATTAATTAAATTATGGAAATTGTTCCAATCGTTGTTGAATCCTATGCCGGTTATAAAGCGGACGAATATCCTGTATCCTTTTATTGGAAAGATAAAAAATTTGAAATTAAAGAAATATCTGACCGCTGGTATCAGAGTGATCCCATTGCTGATTGGCTGATCGTCAACTATTTTAAAGTTCATACAACCTCCGGGATGCAATGTATCATTAAACACGATATTGAAATCGATAAATGGTATTTAGTAAAGGTTTTTTGATATCCAGGTCTAACATGACTGAAATAGTATTGGAAGCAATTATTCAAGAATAATACGTTTTCAAAAAATTCTGGAAATCAATTATTTTTTAATCTTCTATAACTTCTAAATTTTCTTTCCAATACAGAATTTACGGAAAGTGTTCCCAGGCAGATCCTCCGTGGTTATCTCACCCAGGTAATGGAAAGCCGAATCTTTTACAGAAAATTGCTAAAAGCTCTTTTTCAGAATTATAATGAGATTTTATCTCGCAAAGATCATTTTTTACACGCTATAGAAGTTTTCAACAAAGAAGAAAACAAGGTGTAATCCGCTGGGAAAGCTGCCAGTTTCGATTTCAATGGTAAATTGACCAGCGATCGTGTGCCAATTTTTTAAAAGAAGTTAATTTTTATCCCTTGGTATTGAATACTTCAACCGTAATTTCACCGGCTTTTGGGATCTGATACATGAGTATGGTTTGGATTCCGGCGGGATTCCAGCCAGCATTATAAAATTGATATCCCTCGCTCAGACGGTTTTCTCTAACGAAGTTACTTGTCCAAGCTCATACTCAAGTAAATGTTCTCTCATTTAGGCAGGACGCAGTTCAATAAACTCCCGGATTATTTGAATTGACTTTGCCCATGATCCGGTCAAATCCCCTATAAATGGCCAGCCTCGTTAATATTCCTCCATATGGGGACTGATCTCCGTCACCTTCTTATCCAATAGGAGGTTCATCCTATCCGGGTGAAATTCCTTTTCCATATGTTCCTTACAATGAATTTAGATATTGGTATAAATCTGTCTCTTTTTCCAGGTTGAGTTTTTTCTTCAACCGGTACTTTGATTTCAAGACACTATCCGGCAATACATTGAGCATGGCGGCGATCTCTTTTGTGGACAATTTCATTTTGATGAAGGATGCCATCCTCAACTCCTTTTCCGAAATATCATGATAAACAGACATCAACTTCTTATCAAAGTTGTCATGGACTTCGGAGAAATAAGATTTAAAGACTTCCCAGTCTTTATCCGAAGCATTTTCTTTTTTGAGCAACATTACAATACGCCGAAATTCCATTTTGAAAAGCTCCGGTGAATTTTTTATTCGCTCAAGATTTTCTTTTAGCTCCTGGAGAAATGTATTTTTCTGTACCAGATGGAGCGTCTGGCTGGCCAGTTCTTTCTTTTTAAATTCGATCTCTTTTTTGAGTATTTCTTCCTGCTTCCTTCGTTCAATTTCTTTTTTCTTCATCCGTTGGTTCAGACTGTAATACACGAGTGCTGCAATAAAAATGAATGAGATCATTCCGGTTGCATAGGACACTTTTTTAATATTGGCAAGCTTGATCTCACTGTTTAATACACTGATTTCCTTCTTCTGAATGGCAAGATCAGATTCTTTTTGTTTAAGATCATACATTGTTCGAAGTTCCTCAATCTGTCTTGATTTTTCGATATTGAAAAGAGTATCGCTGATTTCTTTATACTTTTCATAATCTTTCAAGGCATCTTCATAATTTGACAGACGTTTAAATGATTCGGACCTGTATTGATAAGCGTATCGTAGGGTAGATTTGGAATCAATGCTATCGGCAATATCAATTACTTCACTAAGTACAGGCATTGCCAGTGTCGGTTTATTCATTGTATTGTAAGCCTGGCCGATCTGATTCTTAGTGATAATTTGTTTTCGGATTTCTTTTAATTCGATCTGTATTTTCAGTGCTTTATCCAGATAATCCAAAGCTTGTTCTGGTTGATTCAATTGAACTTGAAGCTTACCTAAATTCGTATAGACCGTTCCTGTAACTGACCTGGAATTTGCCTCGGTAGATTTTTTCAGGCTTCGATCCAGGTAGTTTTTGGCATTTTCATAATCTTCTATTAATAAATATGTCTGTCCAATATCATTCAGTGCCTGTGACTGGTAGTAGGTATCGTTATATTTTTCATAAATCTCCAGTGCTTTATGGTTGTATTCAATGGATTTTAAATGATTTTTAAGATTGGCTTCAATGACGGCAAGATGTGTATATGCATCAGCCAGCCTGATCGAATCGCCGACTTTTTCAAAAATCATCAATCCATCATGGAGGTATTGAAGAGCTATATTGTAATTTCCCATGTTTTGATGGATCATTCCCATAAAATCCAGTGATATGGCAAGTCCAACTGAATCATGATTCCGCTTGTTCAGTTCGATGGTTTCCCCGGTCATCTTCAATGCCTCATCCAGCTGACCCCTATAAAATACAGAGATTGCCATGGCATGATTGATATTGGACATAAGTTCATGATCCTGGATATTTTTCGCCAGTTGCATCGCTTTGCCGTAATAATACATGGCAGAATCTGGATTGCCGGTATTATTATAGTATACTCCCACGTGGTAATACCCCAGAGATTGACCTTTAGTGTTTTGCAATTTATTGGCTAATTTGATTTCCTCCTTTGCAAATCTTACGGCCTTGCCGGGATCGCGGTATAAATAATAATTATAGATTTTTCCTATCAGGGCTATTTTGGAAGTGTCTTCCCCAGCGTTTTCATATTGCGATAATAAACTATCGATTCCGGATATTTGCTGAGCATATAATATAGGTGATAATAAGAGGATAAATAGAGTTAACTTGTACGTTTTTGGTTTCATAATTCTTGACGGTAAATCATCAACTAAAATAGGCAATATGTTTGATTCTTCTTACTCGTGTCTATACCTCAAATCAAGTTGTCCATGAATGATCCACTGATAATCAGGTTATTTTTTCTTAAGCCGTTGAATTATAAAGTATTGATAACCAGATACATGAATTAGATCACAACACTATGGAATTGAGTTGAACTACATCAGAGGAATCCTCATAATTTTTTACCGTGTCCATGCTTTGTCCATACTCAATATTGGGTTTCAGAGAGAGATTCGCATATGTTTGGGATGTAAAACCAAAAATTAAAACTATCATGAAGACCAATTTATTTAAAAAGACCAAGTTAAGATATGCTTTATTTCTAAGCATTGGATTGATCATGTGTTATTCGTGCAGTGAAGATGACGGTACAGAGGAACTAATGACCATTACTGCTGATATTAATCTAGAGTTATCACAATTGCAGGCTTTCTCACAGAACGATGAGATCTCCGTACCAGAGATTATAGATGAAACGGTAGTTCGCGACGATCAGGATCGCTCTATGGAATGTGTTGTTGAAACTTATAAAGCTTCACCCGGCTATGATGAGATGTTAGCCCTGGATCCCACAAGTGATGTAATCTATCCGGGGGCTATGCTGAAGGGAGAGTCCATACCAACCGGAGAATATATTGGGATCAACGGGGGAAGGGCACCGATAACACTTTCTATTTCTCTTGAAAATCTTAATGGCAAACCTTCGGTTGAAATTGAAGATCCTAAGTTATCAACAGTGAGAGAAGGAATTAAAAATCTATTAAACCAGGGAGTGACAGGAGCAACATCAGCCGAATTAGTTTATGAAACAAGACAAGTGTATTCAGAACAGCATTTAAATCTGGCACTGGGTGCCAACTATCGTTCAGCAAATAAAAGTGTTTCAGCTTCTTTCAACTTCGGTAATTCCGAATATAAGTATAGATATATCATTAAATATTTACAAATCTACTATACAATTGATCTGGACTTACCTCCCAACGAGAATGCGGCTGCGCTTTTTACTTCACTTCCGGAATTGAACTCTACCAGTCCGGTGATAGTATCTTCCGTAAAATATGGCAGGATGGTGCTATATTCGGTAGAAAGTAATTATGAAAAAACGGATGTTGAAGGGGCATTTAATGCATCCTTTAAATCCATAGATGGTTCTATAGATGCATCCTATCAGAAAATTCTGAGTGAATCCACTATTAAAGGTATTGTAATCGGGGGTTCAGGTAAAGATGCGGCTCAAATCATCGACGGTCCTCAAGGAGTTTACAATTACATTTCTCAGGGTGGTAATTTTTCCGCGGATTCACCGGCCGCTCCTCTGGCCTATACACTTCGATATATTAAACGGGACTTTCCTATTGCCAGGATTGTTTTAACATCCGAATATCCGGTACGCACATGCTATGAAGCATATCAAAAGTTCGCAGTAGAAATTTACGGTTTTAACTGCATTGATAATGATGGTGAAATTGGACAAGTGGAAATTTTTGGAAGTATGTCAGGTGAAGTTTTTCAAAATGGGAATATGGTTGAAGGAGTGTATTGGAGCGTTTCTAAGGATAATTATATAGGTGTCGATGAAAGTTTCTTTTATCAAATTCATAGTAAATCGTTAGAGGTTGAATTGTACAAGCCTGATTTAAGCAACGATTTCATACGCTTAACAGCCGAATTCTCTGAAGATGATGGATTGTTTGACGATTATTTTGGAAAAGTGATATCGGAAATTCCTTTAAAAAATGTTCCTGATGCCAAGGGAAATTATATAAGAATAAACCTGCAGGATGATTATCAAAGCGATATGAGAGCGTATTTTTACGTTTACCGGGTTCCTTTTTAGTTGACGACAGGTTCCTGAATGTGTTGGATTAAAACTTTATTTATGCATGTATTGGTATATCACAGCTGTGAAGTATCGGATCTATTGATACTTCACAGCTAAGCTAAAATTTGGAGTGTAATTTTTTACATATTTCTTTATTATTTACCTGTTTTAGAATAACAAAGACATCGCCTGTCCGCTTGAAACCAAGCAACCATCCACATTTCCAAGCATTTATTTTCCAATACAGAACTTACTGAAAATATTGCCTATGAGGTCGCCAGTAGTGATCTATGTGGCGATCTCACAAAGATAGGAGAGGGCCTTGCAGATGTTCTGGAAAAGGGACACGGATCAGAAATCAATGTTCCAAAGAATTAATTATCCAGACGTATATCTCAAAAAGTTGCCTGGATATTAAAATATTTTATTACTGGTGGAGCACTTACAACAGGCATCATTTTTTCTGTAAAACCAGTTTCCTCACGCCATTTCAAATATTTTTTTTGTTGTTCCTGAGATTCCTAAAGTTCATCGAGTGTAATATGATTTGGATTTTCACAATCCTGTAATACCTCAATCCCAAGACATCCATCAAATGTCCTGGTATCAGGTAAAACCTGACCAAATATTTTAAGTGTTTCATCTAGAACTTCAGGTTTTGTTTCGAATTGGAGAAAGACTTTAATTGCCATTATGATTAGTTTAATTTAAAAATATAAATAGTATGATTTTCATTTAATTCACAAAAATAATTAGATATCTGGCCTTACCGTCATTTACTTTGTTAATGGATTCATTTATCTGGTTCATTAGCAATACCGCAAGGTTTGGATTCGTATTTTTTTATGCTGCGAAAGAGACATTTATCCATTTTTGTAATGGTATCTCAATCGCAATTACCTCATCGTTTTTTACCTATTAATTTCTACAGTGGGTAGCCTGAAGTACAGTTCTTTCATATCAGCTACAGGAATTTAATAATATCTGATTGAAAAAACTATTGATATATTTTATTAATAAAACATTATTATATCTTTTCGTTATTTTCCAGTACAAAACCTCGAAAAAATATTACCTAGTATGTCATCAGTAGTGATTTCCCCGGTGATCTCGCCCAACAGCCTGCCTCTGTCAGGGGTAGTGCGGGGCCTGCCTGATGTCCATGGCCAGGCAATCACCTGATACGCCTGAATCGAGACCTTTCAATACATCCTCAACTGCTTTCTGCATAGACAAATCACACATCCTCCCATCCAGTTCCTTCCCGTTAGGAATATGCTTTGACAGCTCTAACCATAACTTTTTTAGCATAAATGGCACAAGTTTAAAATACCCGCCTTGCAGGCAGGTATACCGGCCGCGGGTGGGATTGCGCCTAAGTCACAACCTAAGTACGATTAAGTGGGTACTAAATATAAATTTTCAGATCCGGATGGATAGGTGATTCGGGAGCATATTATTATTCCAGCCCGGGAAACAATGCTGGCCTGGATAGTCCGTTCAAAGTGGTTTCGATATACGATGGGCGTGTTATTCAAAATAAAGCATGTAGCCTTATAATGAACCAGCCATGCATATTATTGGAGTTGCAAACTTTTTATGCATGGCATTAATCCCATCGCAGATAGCTTTTCATTTTACTTGAACTCTATAAGAAGATCAGCCGCTTCAACGGTATCGCCCGGGCTGATCAGGATTTTATCGATTTTAGTATCGCGCGGTGCTATTACACTCGTTTCCATCTTCATCGCTTCAAGTACTAAGAGCGTATCCCCTTGTTTTACATCATCGCCGGGTTGAAACATGATCTGCACCACTCTTCCGGGAATCGGTGAACCGAGATGATGAAGATTTTCCGGGTCTGCCTTTATCTTTTTCTTTTCAGTGATACCTACACTTTGATCCCGTATTCTTACGTCACGTAAATGACCATTCAGTTCAAAGAAGACTGTGCGATATCCGTCGGCACCGGGTTCTGAAATACTTAACAACGTTATATACAATGTTTTTCCTTTTTCCAGGTGTACTACTATTTCTTCATCCGATTTAAGGCCATAAAGAAATACAGGTGTAGGAAGCAAATATGTGTCCCCGTATTCTTTTTTATGTTCAAGAAAATCAGATGTTACCTGTGGATACATAATGCTTGACATAACATGGTAATCGGTAACATGGAATCCCGATTTCCGAACGCCAAATTTTTTTCTTAATTTTTCTTTCTCTTCTTCAAGATCGACAGGAGTCAGAACTATCCCGGAATCATCGGCAAGGGAAATTTCGTCTTTCAGTATTGTATCACGGATTTTTTTCGGAAATCCTCCGTAGGGTTTGCCAAGATGGCCTTTAAGCATGCCTTTCACACTTTGAGGAAAAGAAAGAGCACCGGCTTTTTTATAAAAATTATCATGGTTTAAGTTGTTGGTAAGCATAAAAAGAGCCATATCTCCCACGGCTTTTGAGGAAGGTGTCACTTTAATTATATCGCCTAATAATATATTCGCATCCTGATAGGCTTTAATTAATTCCTGCCATCGATCGCCGACACCCATTGCCTCTGCCTGATTGCGAAGATTGGTGTATTGACCGCCCGGCATTTCGTGGTCGTATACACTGGCTGTTCCACCGCGTAATTCAGATTCAAATACTCCGTAGTTTTTACGGACTTCCTCCCAGTAATGCCCGTATTCGTTCATTTTTTTCAGGTCCAGGCCAGTGCTTCTTTTTTGGAATTGCAGGGCCGCTACGATTGATTCAAGACATGGGTGGGACGTCAATCCGCTGAGCCCTGAAATGGCACAATCTACAATATCAACACCGGTTTCCACAGCGAATAGGAGGGTGGCTCCCTGGATGCCAGAAGTATCATGGGAATGTAAATGAATGGGAATATCGGTTTCTTCCCGGAGTGCTCTGATCATCATACGTGCAGAAAACGGGCGTAATAATCCTGCCATATCCTTGATTGCAAGAATATGAGCTCCTGCCTTCTCAAGTTTTTTTGCCAGTTCAACGTAATATTTAAGTGAGTATTTTGTACGTGAAGTATCCTCGATGTTTCCAGTATAACATATGCATGCCTCAGCGATTTTATTCTCTTTACGGACCTGGTCAATGGCTGTTCTCATTCCAGGCAGCCAGTTAAGCGAGTCAAATATTCGGAATACATCTATTCCAGCATTGGCGGAAAGTTGGACAAACCTGCGGATTACATTTTCCGGATAATTTGTATAACCCACGGCATTGGCGCCACGAAGAAGCATCTGCAGAAGGGTATTTGGTATCGCTTCGCGAATCGAAGCAAGCCGTTCCCATGGATCTTCTTTTAAAAATCTCATGGAAGCATCAAATGTAGCTCCGCCCCACATTTCGTAAGAGAACATTTCAGGAAAA
>WOR8_10004296_pt1 | contig 14276 bp, 12 predicted proteins | sample DeeMarSeWOR38_10_FD_19890 | JGI IMG/M metagenome (IMG submission 19890) | reverse complement strand
TCCTAAGCGGGGTTCTCCTAGCCTGGTAGGGAGCAGGCCTGCTAAGTCTGTGGTCCATGTGGCCACGCGGGTTCAAATCCCGCACCCCGCGCCATTAATCTTACAATTTGGTGAACATTTGAATTATTTTCTACCAACGATTTTGACGTTTTCTACGTTTATCCAAGGTGCAACCAACTGCCCCAATTTTCTGACATTGTTACCCAACGCTGATACATTCCATAACACATCATAGAAGATTCCAGTTAACATAACATCCCGCACAGCATAAGCGACTTCTCCACCTTCGATCTTCCAAACGGGAGTAGCGACCACAGAAAATTCGCCGCTCTCGGGATTGCTGCTGTGGGCACCCTGAACACCATATACTAGGAGTCCATTTTCAATTTCGGCTATAAGCTCTTCCTGTGGTTTATTTCCTTTCTTAAACACGAAGTTGCTTGCCTCAAGAACGGGTGTGGAAGCGTAAGCAACAACTCCTGACCTTGAAGCATTTCCGGTGCTCTTAACGCCAACTTTGTTTGCAGTGTAATTGTCATATAGAAAATTCTTCAGAACACCTTTCTCGATAACTAAAGTTTTTTGGGAAGGAACACCTTCGTCATCAAACTTTCCAGTTAAAAGGCCGCCATCAAGTAGTCCATCATCATAAACGGTAACAAGTTCAGAAGCAATCTGTTCTCCAATCTTGTCCTTAAATGCGGACCGTTCTCTCTGGACATAATCTGCCTTAACAGAGTTTATCATCGTGAAATATATCAAAGCGCGAAAGGCAGCTTGAGTAAAAATCACTGGAAATGTTCCAGATCCCATTTTCTTACTCCCCAAAGAAAAAACAGCCTGCCGAGCAGCTTCAACTCCAACACTCAAAGGATCAATATTATAGACTCTTTCTGTGTTAAAATCATAACATGCTGGAGTTACTTCTGATCCATCCCTAGCAATCGTCTCCATCGAACAACCAACTGCAGTTCCTACCTCAGAAGCTTCAACACCATTAGAATTGACAATGACAGAGCTAAAAAACGATTTTGCAACTCCCCCAGCAACCGCCAAAACACGCTTATCATAGTCTGTAACAGCTTCTAACATTTCCGCTGTCATATCAACCAACTCGTCAGAAGTCAGATTTACAATCTTTTTATCGAAAGTGTCTTTTGCCTCAATAAACCTTCCTGGGCTGGGTAGCTTTAGCCAATCCTTGTCTGGTTTGCTTGCTTTTGCAGCTCTAAAAGCTCTTGCGCCAGCTTCTTCAATGTTTTTAATTGATAGTATGTCTGTATAAGAGAAGCCGATAGCTTTTCTGTAAACTACTCTAACTCCTAACCCCTGATCAACACTTTTAGCACTTCTAACAATCTGCCCTCTCTCAATATCGATTGAAGTGTTATTACTCACGCTTAGATATGCTTCAGCTTCTTGGGCTCCGCTTTTTATGGCAAACTCAACAGCTCTCCTACCAAGATCGCTTAATTCAGCGTTTTTATGCTCCACCGCCAATATTCACCTCTCTAACCTTAATATGCGGTCCACCATCACAGATGAACGCTGTTTGACCTTTCCCGCATCTTCCAGGCCACAACTCAAAGTCTCTTCCAACAGCCTCTACTATATGTAAAGTCTCAAGTGTATTACCGCTAATCGAAGCACTTCGAACGGCATCCCCCAATTGACCGTTAATTATCTCGTAGGCTTCCTGTATTCCAACCTGAAAGGTCCCATCCAAGTTCGCCTGACCTCCGCGAAAACTTTTAAGATAATAACCGAAATTAATACCCTCGATCAACTCCTCAAAAGTCTTGTCTCCGACATCAAGGTACGTGTTCCTCATCCTGATTATTGGCTCAAAACGGAAATCCTCCGCACGCGCATTACCTGTTGGTTCCATATCCATTTTCTTGGCTGTTTCACGGCTGTGCAGTAACCCCTTTAACTTTCCTTTTTCGATTAAAGTTGTTTTTTGTGTCCGAACCCCCTCGTCATCATACATTAATGAACCGAAAGCGCCCTTAACTGTACCATCATCATAAACTGTGACAGCTTCTGATGCAATCTTTTTCCCAAGCTTATCATAGAGCACAGAACCAGACAAGGTGAGATCCGCCTCAGCCAAGTGCCCCATCGCCTCATGAATAAAAACACCTACAACGTTGGGACCTATAACAGCTGGAAAAGCACCTCCTTTTGGTGTTTTAGCTTTCAATTGTTCAATAGTGCGTTTGGCAATCATGTTGCCAACCTTTTCTGGTGTTTCTGTATCGAAAACTTCGTAACCTGATGTTGAGCCTATCTCTTCTCTTGCAGATGCGAAAATGTTGCCTTCTCGTGCTGAAGCTAGAATCCTAGACCAGATGTAAAGTTTGTCTTGTTCTATGCATGATCCATCGCTGTTGACGAAATAATTTGTTCCCGTCAAATCCAAGTAACTAATTGTACAGCTCTTTATTTGACTGCCGTAATCGAAAACTGTCTTATTGATAGCTAAAGCGTTATCTATCTTTCGTTCCAGAGAAATATCACGCGGATCCTTCTTCGGTTTGGATACGATTTTATCTACCACTGTCTCTACTTCCGCAAGTTCTACTGGCAATTTCACCTTTAGGCTAACTGCCTTAGCTAAATGGACAGCATCACTTACAGCCTCAAGTAGAGATTTAGGATCGGTTTTTCCTACTGAAACGAATCCCCAAGCACCATCAAATAGTGCTCTGATTGCTACCCCTGCTTCCGTTCCATCTTTTGCACCTTCAACTGTTCCGTCCTTAATCGTCAAGAGAGTTTTGAACAGTTTTTGTGCCCGAACTTCAACATATTCGGCTCCCAAGCTTCTACCATAATCAACAGTTTTTATCAGAATTTCATTCAAAACACATCAGCACCATTGAAGTATATCGATTAAGATTTGGATTCCATCTTAAAACTGTATGCAATTAAATGAAATCTGCGATTCTCTTCTGTTTTGGCATCACTACAGTAGAATTTTCCTGTTTTTCCTCGAAGATTATAAGCTGTCCATAAACCCCATCATATCCGGGGATAACATGTGACTTTTCCTCCCTAACCCGTACAATTGCCTCTGCAATCTTTGGATCAATAATCACGTTCATCTCTTCTTCAGATGCATCCATAAGCACAGTATATTCATCCTCAAATTTGGTTACCAATAGATTGTAGATGGTCCACACCTTTTTGGCTCCGGGATAACTTACACCTAAAACAGCAGTGATAATCTCGGAAAGAGGTAGCAAACGTTTGTAGCCTATTGGGTTTTCAGGGGTGTAGTCTCTTGGTCTATCGGCTAGTTCTTCAATTCGTTGCTCTACACCTCTGGTGAGTTTTCTGCCACAAACTGGGCAATGGTTTCCATATTTTTTTGCTTCTTGGGGTGGAAGCGAAACATTGCAATTTCTATGGCCCGTCCAGTGATATTTCCCGTAGGAGGGGTTGGTTTCTATTGTGTAGTTGAACCGTTTATTGTCTTTTTTGCGTAGGGTATCAATCACTTCCATGTAAGTTAGCTTTTGCAGTTCAAAGACGTTTGCTTCTCTTCCGATTCTCCAAGGCCAGTAGCTATGGCAGTCGCTGTTAGAGATAAGGGTAAATCTGTCGAGGGCGCTTAGTCTCCAGTTCATTGGCGGGTCTGAGGATAAACCAGTTTCCAGTACGTGAATGTGCTTAGTCATATCCTCATAGCAGTCTTCTATTGTTTCAAAACCACTGAAGGCACCAAACAGGCTGAACCATGGAGTCCAAACATGAGCAGGAACCACCTCATTCTCGTCCGAAACTCCCATAACCTCCTCCACGAGTTGCGAAGAAGTCATGTTCAATATTGGTCTACCGTCTATCTCTAAATTACCATAACGCTTCAGCCGGTCATTAATTTGCGTAGCCGTTTCAAGACGGGGTGTAAATATTAAATGATGTATCTTTCTGGATTTTTCGTCAACATTATATATTGTGCAAACTTCGGCGGTTAACATGTAGCGAATAGGCGACTGAGGATACTTCATTGAAGCATAAAGATCAGTATCAGAATCTTCTATCAATTCTTGACTCACTTCATTGTACCATTTTGGGTGTGTGAAATCACCTGTTCCCACAAGTTTAAGTCCCTTAATTTTGGCAAAACGAGATATTTCGCTTATATTCATGCTCTGGCTTGTAGCCCTGCTAAACCTGCTGTGAATATGAAGATCAGCAATAACCCTCAAAGCTCACACTCAACCACCAATTGATTTACAGCTTAGCTATAATAGTGTATGGAAAACGACTTCGAAGGATAGAGATTCGTTGTCAATGATTAAGAATATTCTTTATTCAGCTTTTTCCAACAGCAAGTAATGGTTTATCTCTGACCCTCGCCCGCGTAATCAACTCATCGTTATTGAAGGTATTGTTGTTGTTTTTTTTGTGACGAGGGTTTTATTTTTTCTAGTGTTTTTTCGAAGTCTTTCATTGTAATTCTTAGGTCTTTGATTGTTTCTTTTGCCTTCTCTAGAGTTTTGCTTTTAGTAATGTGATCTTTGATAACCAGCATCGAAGTTGTGTTAGCTAAAGCAGCCAAGTCAGCTCCAGAATATCCTTCAGTCTTCTTTGCTAAAATGTTTAGCTTAACATCTTCGGCTAATGGTTTCTTTTCCAAGTGAATCTTTAGAATGGCCTTCCGAGCTTCTAGATCAGGAACAGGTACACTTAACAGCCTATCAAACCTTCCAGGACGCAGTAAAGCAGGATCCACAATGTCAATGCGGTTTGTGGCTCCAATTACCACAACATCCTTCAACTCTTCTAATCCATCTAGTTCTGTTAATATCTGGCTGATCACTCGTTCAGTAACCTGCGAGCCGCCATATCCTGAACCTCGAACAGGGGTAATTGAATCCAACTCATCAAAGAAGATTATAGTTGGAGATGCCTGTCTTGCTTTCCTGAATACTTCTCGTATTGCTTTTTCGGATTCTCCAACCCATTTACTGAGCACTTCAGGTCCTTTGATGCTGATAAAGTTCGCCTCGCTCTCATTAGCAACCGCCTTAGCGAGCAAAGTTTTCCCTGTTCCAGGTGGACCATACAAAAGAACACCCTTTGGTGGAGAGGTGTTCATATGTGCAAAGATTTCAGGATACTTCAATGGCCACTCAATAGCCTCCTGCAGCTCTTCTTTGACTTCTGCTAATCCTCCAATGTCTGTCCATTTAATGTTCGGAACCTCAACAAGAACTTCCCGCATGGCTGATGGCTCAATCTCCTTTAATGACTCCTGAAAATCATTCATTTCAACTATTATCTTGTTCAATATCTCCACAGGCACGCTGTCAGCTTCAAAATCGATTTCAGGTAATATTCTCCTAAGAGCATGAAGAGCAGCTTCTTTGGTTAGAGCCTCCAAATCAGCCCCAACAAAACCGTGAGTAACGTTAGCTAAATGCTTCAAATCCACATCCTCAGCTAACGGCATACCTCTACTGTGAATCTGTAAAACCTGAAGGCGACCGTCCTTATTAGGTACACCAATCTCTATTTCCCTATCAAATCGTCCAGGTCTCCGTAATGCGGGGTCTAAAGCGTTCGGTCTATTTGTTGCTCCAATAACGACAACCTTGCCTCGAGACTGTAAACCATCCATCAACGCCAACATCTGCGAAACGACCCTTTTTTCTACTTCGCCAGTTACTTCCTCCCTTTTCGGTGCAATCGAATCTAATTCATCAATGAAAATAATACTCGGTGCATTCTCTTGGGCTTGCTCAAAAATCTCTCGGAGGCGCCCCTCACTTTCGCCATAAAACTTACTCATTATCTCTGGTCCGCTTATACTGGCAAAATTTGCATTTGTCTCACTAGCTACTGCTTTTGCTAACAAAGTTTTCCCTGTCCCAGGTGGTCCATGAAGAAGCACACCCTTGGGTGCCTCTACGCCCAATCGTTCAAATAACTCGGGATATCTCAGGGGCAACTCAATCATCTCACGAACTTTTCTTATTTCGTCGGTTAATCCTCCAATATCTTCGTACGATATTCGGGGGACTTCCATTGCCATCGCTTTAGCGGGTTTATCGCTTAGAATGATTTCTGTGGATTGAACTACCATAACTGCCGCTGCTGGGGGTTGAACACCAGTCACCATCAAGTTTATTCTTCGACCCATAATTCCTAGGGGTATCAGGTCACCTCGAGATATGACACGATTCTCTAGAATCTGCTTTAGATATTCTTCCCCTCCAGTTATTCGCAGTGGTTCAGTAGGTGCAATGGTGACCTTTTTGGCCTCTTTTGCCTCAACTTTTTTCACGCTAACCTTTTCATCTATTCCTGCGCCAGCATTATTTCTGGTGTAACCATCTATACGAATGATACCTTTCCCAACATCTTCCTGATAACCAGGCCAAAAAATTGCCACAGTTTTCTTCTTTCCATGGATTTCAACAACGTCTCCAGCGGAAAGACCAATTTCAGAACCAACCTTAGGGTCAATTCTTGCTATTCCTCGACCCACATCACGAGATTGAGCTTCAGCTACACGAAGAGAAACTTGAGACATAATAAAACTCCTCATTTTTTAAGTATAATCTTACAAACTTATATTTCCGTGGTTTATCATTCCATATAAATATTACCAATTTCCCATATTTGTTTGCAATTTTTTGTTTCACTATCTAAATCCGATATTCTAATTGAGTTAGGTTTAGATTCTGAGATCCTTTACAGTTATGGAAGGTTTTAGACATTTCCAATGAACAATTTATTAATTTAGCATAAATATTTTGTTGAGCAGAAACGATTTTAAGTTTCAAGTTAATAGAATATAGAGCATTGAGCCCTATTATGTATTAAAAATGTCGTTTTTATAGTTTGTAACCGATGGTTCTAAGGAACTTTTTTCGTTCTTCAGAATCTTTTTCAGTTTCAATTCCTTTAGCATTAAAGCCATCAACGACACCCAAAATTCCTCGGCCTTGCTCAGTTTCAAAAACAATTATTTCTAGAGGGTTAGCTGTTGCAGCATATATAGTGCAGACTTCAGGTACCTTCTTGATTTTGTCTAGGACATTTATGGGAAAAGCGTTTTTGATAAAGATGATAAAGCTATGACCACAGCTTAGCTTTAATGCTTGAGTTGAAGCGAGACTCTTCAACTGCTTGTCGTTTCCCTCTTTTCTAACAAGACATGGTCCAGAGGCTTCACAGAATCCTATTCCAAATTGGATATTGGGAACGGCGTTGATTAAAGCCTCGTAAAGGTCCTCAATAGTTTTGATGAAATGAGCGGTACCCAATATTATGTTGCAATCCGTGGGTGGATCAATTTTAATGGTCTTAAGCTCCATCTAAAAACGTCTCTTTCATATTTTTTAGTATGTTTGGCTTAATAAATTTCACCGATAGGTAATCATAAAACATATAGGATAACATTTTATTCCCATTCTATTGTTGCTGGCGGCTTGTGAGTTATATCATATACAACTCTTGTTACCTCAGGTAATTCATTAGTTATCCTTGTAGAAATCCTCTCAAGAATATCATATGGAATCCTTGCGAAACCGGCAGTCATAGCTTCCTTACTTTCAACAATCCTAATAGCAACAGTATAACCATATGCTCTAGAATCGCCTTTTACTCCAGTACTTTTCGTATCTGTTAACACAGCAAAATACTGCCAAAGACAATCTGTGAGACCTGTTTTTTCGATCTCATCAGTAACAATCTTGTCCGCTTTCTTTGCTAATTCAGCCTTTTCTTTTGTTAATTCGCCGATTATTCGTACTGCCAAACCTGGACCCGGAAAAGGTTGTCTCCGAACCAGTTCTCCTGGTAACCCCATAATCCTTGCTACTTCTCTTACCTCGTCTTTGTAAAGATCCCGTAGCGGTTCAATTATTGCCTTGAATTCTACATCTTGGGGTAAACCTCCCACATTATGATGAGTCTTTATTGTTTCCGAATGCTTCCTGAAACCAGACTCAATCCTATCGGGGTAAATGGTTCCCTGTATAAGATAGTCTGCACTGATCTTCCGGGCTGCTTCCTCAAAAACCCTGATAAATTCCTCTCCGATAATTTTTCGTTTTTCCTCAGGATCAAGAACACCTTCAAGTCGCTTCAGAAAACGGTCTTGAGCATGAATCGCAACAACATTAACACCAAGCAACTTAAACGTACTTTCAACGAATTGTGTTTCGTTAAAACGCATGAAACCATGATCTACATAAATCGCCAAAAGCCGCTCTCCAATAGCTCTAGCTGCCATAAAAGAAGCTACACTGGAATCTATTCCGCCGCTTAAACCGATTATTGCAGTTGAGTCACCAACAATCTCCCTTATTTCCTGAATTCCCTTATCAATAACTGATTCAGGTTTCCAGTTTGCCTCACACACGCAAACCTCAAAGATAAAGTTAGAAAGCATTTTCATACCGTTTTCGGTGTGAATCACCTCAGGGTGCCATTGAAGACCGTATATCTGTTTTATTTTATGACGATAAGCAGCGATTGGACAACTTTCAGTGAATGCTAACGTCTCAAAATCTTTGGGTAACTCATAAACAGTGTCCCCATGACTCATCCACACTTTCTCGTTTCTATTTAAATCCTTAAGAACACCTACGGGTTTATCAATAGTAACGCGCGCTACTCCGTACTCCTTAGTTTTACCCTGATTCACTTTTCCTTTCAAGAAGTAAGCTATTAATTGATGCCCATAACACAATCCGAGGATAGGAATACCCATCTTCAAGATATTTTGATCAAAAATTGGAGCATTTTTCTCATAAACACTCCATGGCCCCCCAGACAGTATTAAACCCTTAACATTCATATTTTTGTTTATTTCTTTGATTTCTTCGGCAGTTATGTCACACGGTACGATTTCGGAGTATACTCTGTTTTCTCTAACTCTTCTCGCTATTAGATTGCAATATTGTCCACCGAAGTCCAGCACCAAAACTGCATCATATTTCATGTGAAGGTCCTCACCTTGCACTTTAATGCAGATGAGAATCTTTTAAAGGCTTCTTTGGAGCATTCAATATTTATATCATCTTAGATTTGGGTCATCTCTTCAATTGGAATAAAGCAGTGAGGAGCAAAAGTTACAATTTGGTCTCCTTCTTCCACCATTGCTGCTCCAGGAACGATACCTCCAACCATACATATGCCAAATCTATCCATTCCTACGGGTATACCAAGCACAGGCTCGTTAGGTTCTCCCAAAACAATGACACCTCCCCACCCCTTTTTCTGCTGTTCATCCAAAATTTTTACCGTTCTCTCTCTTGCTTCAGAAGGAATCTCCCTTAGGGTTGCCAGTAACATTCCTGAACCAGTTTTTAGTATTCTTGAGATAGAAGTCATTTTCCTATAAACAAACACCTCCAAGGGTGGTATAGTTGTTCCCTCATAGGAAATTATCTCAACGAAACGGATTGGTTTGCGGTTTACCACTTGGACTAGACCGCCATACTTGAAGAAAAGAGGCACTCCAGAATGAATTAGAATACTGTCCAATGTTAAGTTGCAGACGGTAAATAGGGCAAATTTTCCCTTTGGCACAGATATATCACAGTATTCTTCTTTTTCGTTCAGTATTTTGATGAATGGGGCAGATAGAAGATTCATGTTCTGAAGCTCTTTCATAGTGATCAATGTTTTTTCTTGAAGGCTTTTGTCTAATAATGAAACATTCGCCACTACTGTTCCTGAATCTTTAACAGGGTCGTAGGTCGCTGAATACGCTAAAGACATAAAACGGGTTGTAGTGAAACCGAGCCTTTGGGTGGCAAGTGATCTGCTCAATTCTTCAAGACCGCGATGAGTTATTGTTCTACCTCTTCGGTTGTGACCCAATACGAAACCTTTTGCCTCCAGAAGTTGAAGATGATATCTTACAGTTCTTTCGCTTAGAAGAAAACCTCTTTTTCTTAATTCACGTTTAAGTAATGTCGAACCCACGGGGTTTGCAAACTCACTCAATATTCTTAGTATTTCGATTTCTTTTCGGGCACTTTCGTTCTCATGTGACATTAGCAGATACCCCAATTCAAACATTCAATCAATCTACTATTTCCTGATATTAACTTATATGCTAATTTAATTATTCTACGCTTATTTTCATAAAATACAACCAAAACCGACCTCTTGCGTGAACGTTTTGGAAATTAAAATTTGAAGATATAATTTATTATATTCATTTTTGTTTATTCATTTTTAGATTAAATTTTTTATATATAAAAACATATTTTAGTTTTTTTTCCTTTTTTTGTGTCGGGATCAAATTTTGACAAATATGACATACGTCATATTTAAATATTGCTTTTACTATACTATATCTAATAAAAGAACGGGGGAAATCACATGACAAACCAGTTGATTAAAATCGGATGCCCTGAATGTGGGAGCACAGGTTTAATTCTTGATCCAGAGATGGGAGAATATGTCTGTGGACATTGTGGGTTAGTCATAGAAGAAAACTTGCCTAGCCATGAAGCAGAGTGGAGAGCATTCACTACACAAGAGAGGGACTCAAAGGCAAGAGCAGGAACCCCAACGAACTATTCTCACTACGATAAAGGCTTATCCACAGTCATTCGCGTAGAAAAAGATGCACTCGGTCGTCCTCTTTCACCCAAAGTCAAACAACAAATGTGGCGTTTAAGAAGATGGCAAACCAGATCAAAAGTTCACGCCTCACAAAGTAGAAACCTGATGTTAGCTATGAGCGAGCTTCAACGCCTTTCTGACATACTTCATATGCCTTCTTCAGTGCATGACATGGCCGCAATTGTTTACAGAAAAGCTTTGAATGAAGGCTTGGTTCGGGGACGCAGCATAGGAGGAATGGTTGCTGGAGCGCTTTATGCATCTGTTAGGTTCACGAAGCTTCCTAGGACTTTGAAAGAAATATCTGAGGCAAGTCAACGGACTTCAAAAGAGATAGCCAGATCATATGGTGTGATAGTAAGAAATTTAGACATGCGAATGCCAATAGATGATCCCGCTGATTATGTTACGAAAGTGGCAGATAAAGCAAAGATGTCCAGTGATGTTGAGGGATTAGCGATTCAACTGATAAGAGCAGCAAAGAAGAATTACGCTACCACCGGAAAAGACCCATCGGGATTGGCAGCTGCTGCAATTTACCTTTCTGCAAGAATGCTAAAGGAGAAAACGACGCAAGCTCGACTAGCTAAAGCAGCAAATGTAACAGAGGTTACAGTAAGAAACAGAAAACGTGATCTGATGAAAAGCCTAAAACTCAAAAAAACATAAGCTAAAAGGTTCTAGGTAACCAACTATCATTTTTTTCTATGAATTTTCAAGATTATTTAGAGCAGAATTTGAACATGGATTGATACAAACTGTTTAGCGAAGATTTCTCAAAGTATTATTTGTTTTTTCCATACAAACCTCGAGATGAAATGGAAAAGTTATACAAAAAAGCCTTTAAGGACATTTATTGAGTTTATGTTATAGTAGGAGCGACAGAAAGAAGTGTATATGTTCCAGAGTTATAATGATCCAGAAATGGATCAAGAACTCTACACACTTGGCGATATGCTCTATAGGTATGCAAATAACATGATTACTGAAAACAGGAGGCAAAGCTGTATGGATGGAAGTGACTGCGATGACGAGGATCAACATAGCTGGAGCTATTTCCGGAAAGATGCTGAAAGCCAGCCTGAGTCAGTCTCTCCTGTCATTATCATTTAATACAATTGGGCTGTTAACCGGAACCCTGCTTATTTTATATCTGGGTGTACTCTCCATCGATGAAGCGCCATGGGCATTATTTCTATTTCCAGGCATTCTGAGCGTGAGAGGAGCTGTAGGTGGTCTTTTTAGCGGGCACTTGGGAACTGGATTACATTTAGGAACTATTAAGGCAACTTTCACTAAAAACACTAAGGACTTCCAAACCCTTCTTCGGGTGGTTATCACGTTGGCCCTTGTAAGTGGAATAAGTGTAGGAGCTGGAACTTGGATATTCGGTGTGATTCTTTGGAATGCCTCTATAATAGATTTTGTTCCGTTACTGACTGTAATTATTGCTACAATGGCCTTATCTGTGGTTTTTGTTTCACCGTTAACGATGCTTTTTTCGGTTCTTTCGTTTAGGCGAGGGTTGGATCCAGACATAATAGTGTATCCAATAACTTCTCCGGTATCAGATATTATCAACACTAGTTGTTACGTTCTCAGTTTAGGTTTATTCTTTACATTGGGTATTTTAGGGCGCTACATTATTTGGATATTAGATATATTTTTCATATCTTTTGTGGTTTATATAGTAGCAAAAAACATTGGTGAAAAAAATTTTGTTGGAACAATTAAAGAATTTTTTTTAACTCTGATATTTGTTACAATAATTGTAAACATTACAGGCTCTTTGCTAGATAAAATAAGTGGAATAACGAAAGGAAAGAGCATAATTGCTGTCTATCCCGCAATAATTGGTACTATTGGTGGAGTTGGTTCTATAATAGGTTCAACAGCCACTACAAAACTTGCTTTAGGTTTATTCAAACCCTCATTTTTATCCATAAAAAAACACATAAACGAGATAGGCGGAGCATGGTTAGCGTCAATAATTTTGTTTATAGTTTATGTCATGTTATCTTCGTTTATTAACGGTACAGAAACTCTAGGAAGCACATTAACATTCACTAGCCAGCTCTTGACTATAAATTTCATTGCCGTTTTAGCTATGATTTTCATTGCATACACTATTGCAATTTACACTTTTCGACGAGGCTGGAATCCAGACAATTTTGTAATACCGATCGAAAGCTCATTAGCAGACACAGTTACAACCGCTGCTGTTCTTATAACACTGATGCTTATCATCTGAAAAGCAAATATGTCTCTACTCATCTTCTTCAGTTTGTTTGTTAGTACAAGAAACAAGAGTCTCGAAGTCAGCTTCTCCCTCAGCATACCCTGCAGCTATTAAAATATCTCCAGCTTTAATCACGGTGTTTGGGCGAGGTTGTAACCACCAATTGTCTCTTCTGATAACCAGAATCCACATACCGGTCTCTTCTTGGATTTGAGCTTCCTTAATCTTTTTTCCCACTAACGGAGAATCTTTTGAAACCTGGACTTTGGTTACTGTTTCTTCTGCTTCCTCAATTACAAGTTTCAGTATGGCGTGTGGTTCCAGTCCTCGGAGTACTACGTCGGCAATTTCCATTGCTGCATCTGCAATTTTCTCTGTTACTACACCCAGTCTTATTAGTCCAAGGAAGTCCTTGGATTCTTTTATTGTGAAGCCACTAGACAAAACTAGGCGCTCAAATTCTGTGTGTAGGTCATCCATGCGGTTTTCTAGAGCTTCAACTTCTTCAGCTAATGATCTATTATTGAGAAATAATGAGGAGTATGCTAGGTCTATCATCAGTTCAGAGGTGTCTTTTAAAATAACTAGTTTGTCAACAATTTCTTTGAAATGCTTCTCAGTTATAGCCAATTCAATTCTTTCCTTAATCATCCATCTTTTTGAGTTTACCCGATGCTAGATCCTTGATTTCGTCAACACCATGAGGTGCTCCTCTGACGATTAAAACATCGCCATCTTTAATCTTCTCTTCATCTTCAGGGTCTATTGTCCATTCTCGGTTACGACGAATAGCTATCACGTCAACTCCTATCTTGGCAGCAAATTCCAGATCTCCAAGTTTCTTGTTGACAAGAATTGAATCTCGTCTAACTATTGCTCGCGCCAACCGTTCTTCAACTTGTTCGAACGCCTTCCTGACGATGGGATGAATTCCAATATCTTTAAGAACGATTGCTGCTATGTCTGCTGCTGCATCAGAAAATAGTGTTCATGTTAATTATGTAGTCTAGGTAGTCCACACGCTTTTCAAGTTCCATGACCTCCTCCGCAAGTTCATGACTGTTGAAAAGAGCTGACGAATAAGCCAGGTCAATCATTATCTCTGAAACGTCTTTCATTTCGGTTAGTGCTTCCCTAACAGAGATTGGTCTATACTCAATTTTACCTGAATCTGCCAAGCAGAGAAAACTTCCTTGAATGCTTTTTGTTGCACGTTAACAATTGTCGTGTCGATAGTATATGATAAAATTTAATCTTTTAATTCTATCGTAATTACCTGTTCACCTTTAGATTAGCGCTATCAATAATATTCCAACACCAAAGGGTATGGTTATGTTATCGTTAATAGGCAATGGAAGTGCTTCCAACATCATTCCAAAGGTGGCGGCAATCAAAGCTCGGATTGGGTCAACAAAAATCAATGAACCAAAAAAGGCAA
>WOR8_10004466_pt1 | contig 14278 bp, 12 predicted proteins | sample DeeMarSeWOR38_10_FD_19890 | JGI IMG/M metagenome (IMG submission 19890) | reverse complement strand
GATATTACTATAGTCCAGACTAGCCAGTTGATTCTTTCTCTAGTATTGATTACCATCATGGTTACCAGAATCATCAACTGTATTTTGATCATGCGTCCCCATTCACTCCACGCCAGATCCGGATAAAATGCATCAAATGTTGATAAAGTCATCCAAACAATGAAAAATACCCACAGCAGTGTTACCGGAGTCCATGGTACACGTTTGGATTCTTTAGAAAATAAAAGACCCAAAAGTGTAATCAGAGCTACTGCCTGTACAAAGGGTAAGCTGTATGCAAACCCATATGTCAATCGATGTGGATTCATGTAACCGAGCCATGACCATGTCAAAAGTCCAAGATAGGGTCGCTGAATGCAAAATGGCAAAATGCCGCCTACAAAAATAGTTAGCAATATATCTCTCATGTGTTACCAGCGCTTGATTTACACATTTAGTTATATTTTCAAGAATACAAATGCGAAATTACTATCTACTTGGTCAATCAACAAGTATTTTTGTAAAAATTTCTTTTTGGCCTAAAGATGTTTCATCCCAGCTGTATTTCTCTGCATACTGCCTTGTCATGCCACGATCAGGATAGTTTTCAATTAGCTCCTGCACGGATTTACTTAATGAATCCGCATCGCGGGCATTAGCTAGTATGCCCGCCACCGGGTTTGTCACAACTTCCGGTGTTCCCCAAACCTTTGTTGCAACCACAGGTGTCCCACATGCCATTGATTCCAGCAAGACATTTGCCCAGCCTTCTCGACTTGATGCCAAAACCAGAACATCGACAGCACCATAATAATCCCTGAGGATTTCCTGTGGTAAAGTCTTGACGAATCGTACTCTTCTCTGTAATTTTTTTTGCACTACCAAATCATGCAAAATTCTGTCTTCAGAGCCCTCTCCAATAATGATTAAGTCAAGATCTGCTATTCGTTCGAGTATTTCTATAACCAGATCATGCCCTTTTCGAGGAATTAAGTGCCCAACAGACAGAATTGTCCTTCTATGTATACCTAGTTTTTTTCTAAGCGTATTACGATCCTCAGGAGGCCTGAACATATCAAGATCTACACCGTTTCTTAAAACCGAGACCTTTTCTGTAGGAATACCCAATTCAACAAGAACATCTTTTAGTGCCGTACAGACAGTAATAAGAGCTGTTGCATTTGCAGCCGCCCATTTTATTAAACGTTTAGGTATTCTGTATCTTGGTATAAGATTAAGATCTGTGCCTCGTGCTGTAATCACAACAGGCTTATTAAAAATCTTGCCTAGTATCATGGCAGCAACGCCATCAGGATAAAAATAATGAGCATCGATTAAATCAAAATCATAACCATTCTTGATCATACGTTTCAGCGTTAGTCTAACAGACATTGCCATTAAAAATGGTGTAAGGGACATACCTACTTTCGGTATTACAATATAGCAAGGATATATGATGGGAATATCAAATCGATTATCCTCCTTTGGCACTCTTGCATACTTAGCATATGTTCCAAATATCTCTGACTTAAAAGGGAACCAGGGTACAGGGGCAACGACCTTGCTTTCAATATCACCAGCTTCGACCAAATGTCGCAACCTTTGCTCTACAAAAATCCCATGATGCTGTTGTACAACGTTTGGATAAAGTGTTGATAGCGTGACTAGTTTCATAAGGAATATTATATCTAGAATCTAAACTGCAGACTTTCTTAAAAAAGTCTCGAACATCAATAGCGTCCAAATCACTGCACTATGTTCCCTTATTCCTTTTTGATGATCGTCAACTATGCGTGTCAGATAATCCATATTAAAAAATCCACTTTCTTCCATAGTTTGTCCCAATACGGCTTGTCGAACCCGGTCTTTTAATGGACCTCTAAACCAATTTGCCAGTGGTACTGCAAAACCCATTTTTTCTCGATATAAAACGTCTTTGGGCAAATATGGTTCAAGTGCCTTCTTGAAAATATATTTGCCTTCACCTCCTTTAAGTTTGATATCAGGATTCAACCCTGACACCCACTCAACAAATTTGTGGTCCAAGATGGGTACGCGGACCTCAAGAGAATGCGCCATACTAGCGCGATCCACTTTGGTAAGGATATCGCCGGGCAAATAGGTCTTGGTATCTAGATACTGAATTAGTGATAAAGGGTGTTCGGTAGGAGCTCGATTCAGATGATAACGAAATACATCGCCTGCATGATATCCAGCCAAATCCTTTTTCAAGTTTGTAGAAAACATTGGTTCGCGTAGGTCATCATACACAATAGACATACTATGCATATAAGCTGCAACACTATCTCTTGCTAATGCCTGGAATGTTGATTTGGCTCGAAACACCTTTGGTGCCCAGTCCAGCTTTGGATAAAATCGTCCCAGTAACCCAAATAATGGACCTCTTACAAATTGTGGTACATGCCCACGTATCATTTCTTCATTCATATGCCAACGATGGCGACGATATCCTGCAAAATTTTCATCCCCACCATCACCTGATAATACAACAGTCACCCTCTTTTTAGCCAATTCACAGACACGATAGGTTGGAATAGCCGAGCTATCGGCATATGGTTCGTCATACAATGAAGCAAGTATATCAATGAGGTCAAAGTCATTTGGATCAACTTGTTCTACATTATGATATGTCTTGTAACTATCAGCGACCTGCTGGGCAAATTCTGTTTCGTTATATTTTGGATCACCAAACCCGATAGAACAGGTATTCACCGGTTTATTCGGATCTATTTGGGCCATCATAGCCACAACTGCGCTTGAATCGACACCACCAGATAGAAATGCCCCCAAAGGTACTTCTGCAACCAGACGGATATCCACCGCCTCCCGCAAGCGCTCGATCAATTCCTGCTGTACGTCGGCTTCGCTGCCAACCTGAACTGGTGTGTATGGTACATCCCAATATTCAGATGGTGGTGGAACAGGCTTACCCTGGTAGAGCTTAAGGGTATGTGCAGGTGGTAGTTTTTTGACCTGACGGTAAATGGTCTTAGGTTCCGGGATATAACCAAAGGCAAAGTAATCTTCAATGGCTAGTGGGTCTAATTCCTTTTTCAGACCCGGATGACAGGTTAGGGCCTTTAACTCCGAGGCAAATATAAATTGGCCATCAGACAATTCCGCATAATAAAGGGGTTTGATACCCAAACGGTCACGTGCGATGAACAGAACCCGTTTGTTACGGTCCCACAGCGCAAAGGCAAACATACCGCGAAAATGTTCCACGCACTTGTCACCCCATTCTTCCCAAGCGTGGACAATGACTTCGGTATCGCAGTGGGTGCGAAACACATGGCCGCAACGCTTCAGCTCATTGGCCAGCTCCTGAAAGTTGTAAATCTCGCCATTGTAGACCACTACTATGGAATGGTCTTCATTGAACAGGGGCTGTTGGCCTGATGAAAGATCAATGATTGACAGGCGACGATGGCCCAGTCCAACGCCCGGTTCGGTATGGAGACCACCCTCGTCTGGACCACGATGAAACAGGATTTCATTCATGCGTGATAACAGGTCGCGATCGATCTCAACCGCTTCTCGCAGATGAAAAATGCCGACTAAACCACACACGGCGATATCCCCCTATATTGACAGGTTGATGCTGCTTCCCCAGGCACCCAGTATATCGACTTAAGGCATTAGGTGCCTGTTTTTGCTCATTTTTCCAGCTTTCTGGCCATCAGCAGTGCATCATATACCAGCTCGTAGCACCGCATCATAGAGGTGAGACTAAAGAGCTGTACCACCCGTTGGCGGCCCGCCAGGCCCTGCTGATGGGCATACACTGTATCCTTCAAGTAAGTACACAGTGTCTCTGCCATGGCTTCGAAATCATTCGGCTGTACCAGAGTCCCTGTCACACCATCCTGGACGAGTTCTGGATTACCCCCTACACATGTTGCTACTACTGGAAGGCCGCTGGCCATGGCTTCTAGAATTGTGTTAGAGATGCCCTCTCCAAGGGAAGGCAGAACGAAGATGTCCAGTTCGCGCAAAATGTCCGGTACGTTGTCCCGACTTCCCGCAAGCCAAACCTGTTCTTTGATTCCAGCCTTGTCCAGCATGGCCTCAATCCTTAATCGCAGAGAACCATCTCCCACCAACACTAGCCGTAACTGGGCTTGCCATTCAGCCTTTGTCCGCCACAACTCGATAAAGGCTCTAACCAGGGTCAACTGATCCTTGACCGGTTCGAGTCTTCCCACCGTACCGATGACAATGGAGCTTGCATCAGCAAATCCAGCGGGCATAGACAGCCTCTCACTTTTCTGTTCACCAGCGGGGTAGAAACGCTCTACGTCAACGCCGTTATAAATCTGGACAATTTTTTCTCTGCTAATCCCCACGTCGTTCGCTAGCCAGTCCTCAAGATCTTGTGATAAGGCAATAAAATAATGAATAAATCGTGCACAGAAACGACGCAATTGTTGATAGCGCTTGTGCTTGCCGTGAAGGTCGTAAATGTCACGGCCATGTTCACCATGGATGCGAATTGGCACACCGGCCAGAGCGGCGATCACACTAACCTCCAGCGCCGAAAGATTACGAGTATGTACAATATCCGGTTTGATCTTTCGTAATAGTTTCCATAGGCGTAAATAAATAGCCAGGTCTTTGCCATCGCGTTTATGAAGTTCATATATCTCGACATCGGCGCGCTGGATGCGTCTGACAAATTCCGTAGATTCAGTAAGACAAATAACTGCATGTTGATACTTGTCATCAGGCAAGTTATTAATCAGATTCACTAAACCGTTCTCCAGTCCGCCCACATTGAGGCGGTGGATAACATGGGCAATGAGTGACGACTCTTGGGTGCTCATCTCTAATATCTCAAGCACACTTTTATCAGATTGAATAAGATACGGGATACATAGTGCGTATAAATTCTTTCAATCGTTTAATCCCTGCCAGATACTTAATCATCTCATCCATCATTGGTAACATTAATGACCCCTCTGTTTCGTATGTACTTCCCTCTCAAATAATTGAATCACAGGTAATAGATTTTCCTCCCAGTTATATTTTTGTAAGATCAGATCCCGGGCGGATAATTGTGGAATGGCATATTTCTGTTCCTGTAATATATGTAAACACAAGTAAGCAAAATCACTGGCATTATGTGCAACCAAGGGCTGGTAGCCTTCGCACAGTTCAATACCTTCCAGCGCCATCGGTGTGACTACTACAGGTCGAGCCATGGCCATTCCTTCCAACACCTTGTTTTGTACGCCGCGCGCGATACGAATTGGTGCAACTACTACACGTGCAAATCTGATATAAGGTCGAATATCTCTAACCGTTCCAGCTACAGTAACACCATCATTCTTTGACAGATGTTCTACTTCTGAAGTTGGGTTGGAACCAACGATATAAAAATGTGCTTGTGGCAACACTTCGCGTATGCGTGGTAGTGATTCTTTTACAAACCAGCAGACTGCCTCAACATTGGCCCAATAATTCATGGCCCCAGTAAAGACAATGGGCAATACATCATCTGTATAGGGATTATCATACTGCAATGATGGGTCGAAGTAATTTGTATCAACCCCATTTTTGTAGTAACCAAGTCCCTTTGCTTGTGCCGGATTGAGATAAGCAAAATGTTGCATCTCATCTCTGGTGGCAAATAGGGTCTGTTGGAAAGCCGCGCTAATAGTATTTTCAAATTGCGCCAATTTTTTCGCCTCCCGCGCATAAACCCAGCTCATTGGGAAAACTTTATTACGACTGTATTGTAACCATTTATCTGAATCGATATCGACAAAGTCAGCAATACGGATACAATGTTGGAACCGATCCATTTCAACATATTGCGCCATGGGAGAAGAAAAGATAATAATATTCTTGATCTGATGGGAGTTGATTACTTTATCGACCCATATCTGCATTTGCTTATCCTGATAGTACGGTAAGCTTAGAGCTTTGCCCGTTAGCAGACCGGATAGGCTGAGTAGTTTAGCGTTCCTTGTATTCAGGGGACGCAGTAACACCTCTGTGCAGTATTGTTTAATTTCTTCTTGGTATTGCCAGTCGTTGGGGTCATCCACAAAAGTTCCCAGATAAACATTAAAGTGCTTGTTTAATGTCTTTAGTAAATTGAAGGAGCGTATCTTGTCACCCTTGTTGGGAGGATAAGGAATACGATGAACCAAATACAACAAGGGTTGCATCACTTACCCCAGGCTACGTGCCAGCCACGGGCCAATAGTATTGGCTACAGGAAGAGGTAGTTTCTGCCAAGCTTTGATAAAGAATTGATACTTGGGATTGAGTGGGTTGATATCCGGTATAGACTGGCTTTTCACCAAACGGTACTGGTACGGTAGGGATTCAGGAACAAAGCCCCAGTTCTTCTTGAAACTATAGGAACCAGTACCGATCTTACTACGGCCATAATCGTAAATACGAACCCCCTGCTGACAAACGGTTTGCATCAAATCCCAGTACATGAAGTCGAAGGCTTTTAGCTGTCGTGCAATCGGTAGACCCCCACCATAATATGGCAGGACTTCGTCACGAAAGTAAAAACTCATCAACGCGCTAATCGAATTTTTACCTTGCGTGACGACTCGAACCTCACATTGATTACCGAATATTTCTTTCAAAAGAGTAAAGTACTTTCTTGAATAGACTGGTGTGCCGTGGTTGCGTACACTGGTGGAGTATATGTGAAAGAAGGTATTAACGTCATCTTCTATGTGGCTAACTAGCTGTGCTTTTATGCCTTTGCGCACCATGGCACGTTGTTTTCTAGGAATGGCTTTCATATTGACATCCGGATCCGGGTCAATCTTCTTACGAAATGTGACATAGAGCTCCTTAACCGGCCAGTCAGTAGGGGTTATTTCACGATTACGCAGTTCCAGGTAGTCTACATTCCGGTTGATTGCCTCCTGTTCGGCCGCTGCTTCCAGTTGGATACGAATTGATTCATTATCAGCAATGGCACCACCATAAACACAGAATGGATTAGATATTAGTGCATTGCCGAACAGACGGCTATTGATATGCCCTAATGGCAACACGCCCACAATCGCGTCTCCCTGTTGCGCCATTAGATAACAAGTGTCATGGCCATATGCTTGTTCAATAACCCGTTGCCAACCACTCAAGTGGAAAAAACTTCCTTCAGTATGTTTTTTTACATAGGCATCCCACGCCTCTTGATAATTAGGTGTCAGCTTTTCGATAATGACGCTTTGTTGTTTTGGCATGTTTAGTCAAGAAATATTTTATCTATTCTATCCCAACGAAATTCTCGCATTAATTGTTGGAGACGACTTTCCATTTTGTTAAGGTTAAGATAATGACGAAATCGTGATTTGAATGATGCATTATTAATTCGTGGCTGGTCCACATCAATTTCCCACGGATGAAAATAAAAATTTGCAGCTTGTTTATCATGCTTATTGACGCGATGAATTGCCCATCTTGAATAGGCGTAAGGAAACAGACGAAAAAAGCCACCGCCACCACAGGGTAACTTTCGACCCGCAAACATCACGGTTGTAATTGGTATTTCTAATAATTGGTTATTTTCGTGTCGGAAAGCGAACCGTGGCGCAGTCGGCATGCCATAAAGATCATGTTTTATAGGGTAAATACTTGAGCTGTATGTATAACCGGCTTTAAGTAGTTCATCAATTGCCCATAGATTTTTAACACCAATCGAGTAACTTGGCGCACGATAGCCTTTTACTTCTACACCGATAATATCTTCAAGAATATATTTGGTTTTGATTACGTCCTCGCGAAATTCATTTGGTGTCTGTTCTGTTGCGCGTATATGCTCATATCCATGACTGGCTAGTTCATGTCCTTCTGTAACAATTCGTTTAAGTAAGTCAGGATAACGCTCTGCCACCCATCCCAGCATAAAGAAAGTTGCCTTGACATCATTCTCTGCAAAACAATCAAGAATTCTATTCGTGTTATCAGCAACACGGTGCTTGATTTTATCCCATTCTGTTCGTGAGATAATTTTTTCAAATGCCGAGACCTGGAAATAATCTTCGACATCCACACTCATGGCATTGATAGTAATATCCTGTCTCATTCTCTAAAACCAGTCATTTATTACTCCCATGATATTTATTATTTATAAAGAATGTTTTTATAACTTAAATGATTTTATTTATTTTGGAATATTGCTTTTATATATTTAATTATTACCGAATAATAAAGTTATATTTGCACTAATTGAGTTTTGTTTATAGTTATTTTGTTGAAAATTTGAATTCTGCTTGAGATATCTATATGTTATTGTTGAAACAAGTCTTTTAGATGTAATATGATTGATACTTAAATCGATATTCAATAATTCATTATCAAGAAGTAGTGGTAATTCGCTTTGAATCCGCTGCCAACCAGCAGTTAATCCTGGAGTTGTTCTATCTGTTAATGTCCAGTCCCAATTTACAGATGTGCCATATGATTTATCTTCACCACCACCCGTTAAATATACTCGCTTTTCATTAAACGAGTACCAATTTAGACTGGTCTTAGAATAGTTATATTGAATATTTGATACCAATCGTTTCCTTAGATATGGCCTGATACTAATTGGTGTAAATTCAGTATTGGAGCCAGGGGGCGCTTCAGCAGGGGGAGTTTGCCCAGCAAATACTTGACCAGTGTTGGTTACTTCTTCTGTATAATTTATATTAATATTTGTACGTTTTCCTTTTGTCGTCCACGAAAATGCATTAGACGAACCATAAAATCGTTCACCATGCTCACCAGTTATAGTTGTTCTTGGTGTAGGTCGCCAAATCAGACCAACGTTCCAGAACATGCCCCCTTCTGAAAAAGATGTGTTAACTATCTTATTGGTTTCATTACCAATCGTAGTATAAGGAACAAATTGTAAACTTAGGTTATAAAAGAGTGTAAAACTCGATTCCTCATAATAGTTTGACTCTACTAAATTCGTATTAAGTTCATTTTTTGAATAACTCAATCGCCAGTCAAGTGGTGCGCCTGGATCGCTAGTCGATAGTTCCGCTAGATAATTTTTATTCTCAGTATCTGGTTGGATTGTTTCGAATTCGTCATATTTAGTGTTTTCAAGAGCATATCTTATGAGTAATTCTGCTTTAGATAAAATACGTGCATTGATGTAGGGACTAATTGTTGTGGTAGTCACATTTGTTCTATTATTGGTTATAGAAATATTATCTTGTGGAATAGATGCTGCATCTGTAATGGCCGATTGAAAATTTGCAGCGCTCAGATCAAGAAAAAAGAACTGTTCTATAAACTCAGCATTTGCATCTGCATACAATCGATGATATATCTCATTATCAATATCGCCACTTTGATAGTTCAAATACTGCAACTGATACTCTAAATCAAGACGAGCACGATCGCCTTCTCCATGCACACTTATAAAGGGAGTAATCTGTGCGACATATTGACTTTCCTCTTCACCAGTTGGTGCCAAACGTATATTATCCACATAGTCAACAACAAATCCTACACCGAACGCATTATCCCATTCTGCAGCTATACTGGTTCTATTTATACTTAATATTATAAATAGACTACTTAAAACTCTCTGCTGTATCATCTGAAAACGATAAAAAGAGCAATTATTTTTTAATTTCATCGGCCTTAGCTACAGAGCCATGGCCATAGGAGCCATAGTATCCGTAGTATCTACCTTTAAATACATTACGGCTTTTGTTTAATATCATACCGATTACTTTATTACTATCTATTTTAGAAACAGCTTCTTTAATTGTCGATTGAAGTGTTTTCCCTGCTTCAACAACGATCATTATTTGACCAGCAATCTGTGCTAACACACTAGCATGACTAGTCGCGAGTATTGGTGGTGCATCGAATAATATTATTCTGTCGGTATAGCGTTGTACAATTTCATGAACAAATTGATGCATGCGATTGCTTGATAATAATTCTGCAGCATATGGATTATTATGTCCTGCTGGTATTACGCTTAAAGTTGGAATGTTGGTTTTATGAATAATATCACCAATATTAATATTCTTATCCGAGAGTACATCTAGCAACCCTAACTGCTTTTCTAGTTGAAAAATTCTAGAGAGAGAGGGATTTGTAACATCCGTATCAACCAGCAGTATTGTGGTATTTCTTTCCATTGAAATGCTTATAGCCAGATTTAAAGCAGTAAATGTTTTCCCCTCACCTGGTACCGCGCTTGATACTACAATTAAATTACCATAATCAATTGGGACTGCTCCTTTACCAAATGCATTTTTTAATAAAGGCCGTTTAATATTTCGATATTCTTCAGCAATCTGGCTTGTCATGTCATCTGGACAGATATATCCGAGTTGTTTTAGTCTCTCTGTATCAATATTAAGTATTTTCTTTTCACTGGGTTTTTCATTATCAGGTCTTGTTATCTCATAGTTAGAATTATTATTTTCTTTTATGTAGTCATTGACGACATGGTCCACAATATACTCAGTTGAAACACGTTGTTTTTCACCATCTCCCTGTGATTTTAAACGTTCGATTGCCTTTTCTATGCTGCTCATTGTATTTGTTCACTTTAATTTAATTTATATACAGTAGCTAGATTATAATAATGAAATTCCCGTAAAAGCTCCTATCAAAAGCATAAATGCAGAAGAATAACCGCCATACTCAAGACGTTCTTTTTTCTTAGTTTCATCTGTAATTATTCTTGAAACTGTCCCAAATATTGGTAATCCTGTAATGTCGCCCAATATTTGCGGTTCATATATGACTGGTCTAAGTTCCGAAAGTACAAATGCCAATCCTAGGGCTGCAACTATTCCTATCAGCATTATAATGCCATTAAGTTTGAGGCGGTTTGGACCTGTTGGATTAAGTGGTAATCTCGGAGGTTCGAGTACTTTAAATTGAACTGTCTCACCTGATTGTTCAACTTCTGTTGAGATAATGGCTGTTTCACGACGTTCAAGCATATCACGATAATTTTGTTGTTGCGTCTCAACTTCTCGTTTTAATCTATTTAGTTCTCCTTCAAATTCAGGCATTGTATCAACCATTTTCTCAATATTTGCTTCCCTTTGTTTGTATTCTCTAACTCGAACACGCAAAGATGCTACTTGGGCTTCTGCCTCTGACAATGCAACTGAAAGTTGCTGGTAGACTGGATTTGTGTCTAACGCCGTTTGTGCACTCCTTATTTTGGGTCGTCTTGCTAGATCTTCTTCTTTTTTATTTTCTAATATTTCAATTCTTTCTTTTAATGTGCTAACTTTGGGATGGAGTTCAGTATATTGCAATAACAATTCATCTAGCTGTTTTTGCAGCTCCTGTAATTGTGGATCAACTGGGTGTGATAAAGCCTGCTGAGGATAAGATGAGGCGAATCCAAAAACGGGTTCCTCACCTATGATTTGACGTTTAAGCTCATCTCTTCTATTAACTGCCTCATTAAGTTCAAGTTCTGCATTGGCGAGAGACTCACGAATCGTTTGTAAATTTGCATAATATCCTTGCCCTAAAGCCGGCATAAGTGCTGCGTTATTTCTCTTATACTCTTCCAGACGTTCTTCAGCTTCATGTAGTTTTTTTTCATAATTTATTAGTTGTTGATTAAGAAAATTTCTAGCATTATCAGCACTATCATCCATTCTATTTAGTGTATTCTCTTTTATAATACTTATTAAATTTTCTACTACAACTGTTGCCAAGCGTGGATTTCTGTTTGAATAAGAAATGGTATATATATTTTCTGCGGTTCTAGAACTAGTTAATTCTATATTTTTAATTAGGTCATCTATACTTATCGTTATATTACTAGAAGAATCTTTGTTTATTTCTAATTCTGACATTTGCGCCAACTTTTCCATATTTGGTCGCGCCTTTAATGTCCTGGATAATAATCTCAAACGTTGCACTACATCTGGCTCAATTGCCAAACCTCGTAAGAGTGGGCGAAGTACAGATTCTGTATTTACGTGCACACTTGCGTTTACTTGATAGACATCTGGTAGTTTATAAATCATATACCAACCAATAGATACAATAATCCATATTAAGGCCATTGCATACCAACGGTAGCGCCACATGCTACGCAAATAAGTTAATACTTTTTTAAAGAGTTCATGCATAATAACTAATACCGAAAAATCTTACCCACAGCGATTAGAAAAATGATTCAGGTATAATTAGTATATCACCAGGTTGCATATCAACATTTTTTGAAATATCACCATATTTCACTAGATCATTCAGGCGAACACCAAATTCTTTTTGTTCACCATTAACTTCTCTAATAATCCTTGCGCTGTTTCCTGCAGCAAATTCCGTTAAACCTCCCACTGCAATTATCACATCCAATAATGTCATATTTTCTGTATAAGGAATAGCTTGTGGTTTTTGCGCTTTTCCTATTACTCGTATTTGTTCACTTTGTCTTCCAACAAAATCAGTAACTATAACGGTTACAATTGGATTTTTTATGTACCGTTTTAACCTCTGTTCCATTGTTCGAGCTAATTGGGATGGTGTTTTTCCACTAGCCTCCACATCTTCGACAAGTGGCGTAGTAATTTTTCCATCCGGTCTCACTGGTACTGAGGCTGAGAGCTCTTCATTTCCCCACACAAAAATATCTACTGTATCTCCTGGCCCGATAACATAAGCAGGCGCTTTTACTGAATAACTTGCGCTTTCTAATTTTGGGCTTGAACATCCGACTGTTATTAAAATGCCAATAACTGAAATCAGTAACCTTAAGTTATGATGATATTTATTCATATTTAATCCTTTCTGATGTCAGTACTTGTGTTGCGCAATTTAATTAATTTTCCACAACTGATATTGTTTACTTTTTAATACATTCTCAATTTATCGATCATGAAAGCTAATTCATCTAGCACCCTTGCCAAATAAAATTACTTCCGCCGTCTGCAACATAATAAATATATCAAGAAAAATACTGTAATTTTTAACATAATATAAATCGTATTGTAGTTTTTCAAATGCGTCTTTAATTGAAGAGCCATATGGGTAACAAATTTGCGCCCAGCCGGTTATCCCCGGTTTCACACGATGTCGTTCAGGGTAATAAGGAATCTTTTCACTTAACTCAACAACAAACAAGGGACGCTCTGGTCTTGGACCCACAAAACTCATTTCTCCTTTAAGCACATTGAAAATTTGCGGCAATTCATCGATTCTCGTTTTTCTAATAAATGCGCCTATTTTTGTGACTCTTGAATCCTGCCTGTCAGCCCACCTTGCCTTGCCATGTTTTTCTGCATTTTCATGCATACTTCTAAACTTGTAGACAAAATATGGCTTATTATTTTTTCCAATACGTATTTGCTTATAAAGTACAGAAGCGTCTAGGCCATCTTGTATTTTAATTACGATAACAGTCAATAACATAAATGGCCATGTTATCAACAGCAGCGTGGCGCCGACCAGCAAATCAAAAATCCGTTTTGTAACAAATCGAGTTTAAGTTTTCCTGTTTCACGTTCAAAAAATGATGCCAATTCAGTAATTTCTATCCCACTCATCCTGCAGTCAAGGAGTTCATGGATGGGATAATTTTTTCTTCTATCCTCTATCGCTAATATTATTTCATCAACCTCATTTTTCATGCAGTACTCTTTCAGCGACATTTTAAGCGTCACAATTTTATTCGAATCGACTTCATCTTTTGTTCCACGTAAATGCACATATCCCAATAATACAAATCCGATTCGATCTGTTTTTCGCTTAAGTTTGGAAATCGATACTGCTTTCCCGCCTGTTCCCAATATCAAAATTCGTTTTTTAAAGGTATCCCCACTTATTTTGAAAAGCAGATGTCTCAATATGATAATTGCTGTAAATGAAGAAACTAAGCTTATAAAAAGGAGTCCGCGTCCCAGATAAAGTGTTGGGATAATATAAAATAACGTGTTTAAAATTATGACACCGATACAATATGCAATTATTAGCCGAAGTAGTACTCCTTTAATCCCATCCCGCATTCTACTTTGGTATAACCCCATCGCCATAAAGATGAGTATGAACAACCCAGTAAAAATCAGCGCATGCCAAGCCAGTTCGCCAAGACCCGCTTTAACATTAGCTATCTTTCCTTCGAAACGAATATAGGCAGCAAGATAAACGGCTGAAAAAAGGATGCAGGCTTCAACTAGTCCTAAAAGAAGGAAAGGTACTCTTATGTGATGATTAAAAAACCGGAATGTACTCACACATCTCTCCCGCCTACATACTTCTTAAGTATGAGATTATAAAACCTCATAAATGTGAGCCTCCTTGTCTTCCGTGACTC
>WOR8_10004057_pt1 | contig 14280 bp, 8 predicted proteins | sample DeeMarSeWOR38_10_FD_19890 | JGI IMG/M metagenome (IMG submission 19890) | reverse complement strand
AAAATAAAGGACCTTTCAAAAGGTATGCGCCAGAAATGTGGTATCGCAATTGCGATTATAAAGGATGCACCGGCCATACTGCTGGACGAGCCGACATCCGGTCTTGACCCGCAGGCCGGGAGGGAGTTTATTGATCTCCTGGCAGGTCTCCGGGATGAAGGAAAGGCGATTCTGATGTCGACCCATGACATTTTCCGCGCCCGGGAAGTTGCTGATGAGATAGGGATCATGTCTGCCGGCAAGATGGTGATGCAGAAAAAGCGGGAAGAATTGCATGGAGAGGATCTGGAAAAATTATATCTGATGTATATGGCAGGCGGACCGGTACCGGTATATAAAGTTTGAAACGGAGAAAAAGTATGTTCAGGGTGATATTATTGAGAGAAATCAGAGATATAATCGGATCCAGAAAATTTATTTTTTCCTTCCTGATCAGTTCGATTTTGCTGATCATATCGTTTTATACTGGTGCCAGCTGGTATGAGAGCAACCGCGGCCGGTATGAAACTGCCTTAAGTGAAAATTTCAGGCAGATGTCAGGTGTCACTGACTGGATAATGGTGAAACACCATATCTTTCTCCCTCCGGATCCGCTCGCTGCATTGGTTACCGGGATCGATAATGACATCGGACGAAATATTGAAATGTTTGCCGCAGGGGAGCTTAAAACAAATGACAGCCGCTTAAGCGATGATCCGATTTTCGGTGTCTTTCATTTTCTAGATCTCGAGTTTATCTTCTCGGTTGTTCTCGCTCTGTTTGCCATTATGTTTGGTTACAACATGGTCAACGGTGAGAAAGAGTCAGGTACACTGCGGCTGGTATTTTCCAATGCATTGCCCCGTCACACTTATATATTAGCCAAAATGGCCGGTGCCCTGCTGGCTGTGATGGTTCCGTTACTCATTCCTGTTTGTATCGGGTGCCTCCTCCTGGTGATCATGAAAATACCCATGGATCCGGAGGCATGGTTCAGACTTGGTCTGATCATCTTATCAGGAATGGTATATTTCGGCGTAATGCATTTGCTGGCTGTTTTTTTATCCACCGTTACTGAACGACCGGCAAATTCTTTTCTTCTGACCCTGGTTATCTGGATTTTTACCACTCTGATTATGCCAAGGGCGGCGGTATTGCTTGCGGGCCGGGTCGTGGATGTACCATCAATCGATGAACTCGATTCACAAAAATTCAGATACCGTTCACAGCTGTGGACGGAAGACATACAAAAGATGAATGCGTTCAAACTACCCGAAACCGAAAATCCTCAGGAAATGATGGATGCATTCAATAAATATATGGGGGAACTGAGCCGGCAGCGTGATGAAAAAATGGATCTGTTCAATCAGCGGCTAAACGAGGAACGCCGAAATCATCAGGACCAACAGGAAACGTTAGCCTTCTCACTGGCGCGCATCGCACCTGTGGCAAATTTTTCGCTGGCGGTGATGCATCTGGCAGGCACTTCAATTGAATTAAAACAGGACTTTCTGTCCACCGCCCGATCATATCAGCAAAGTTATGCCCAATTTATCAGTTCCAAGACTGATGGTGTTTTGCCCGGAAGTGGTATGGTGTTTCGCATGATGAGCGATAACGGAAAGGAACCGGTTCCGATCGATCCGCACGAGATACCCGAATTTAAATTTAACGGAAAATCGAGTCTAGAAGCGTTCGAGCAGGCTGGATTCGATCTGATCATACTTATTGCCTTCGCTCTGCTTTTCTTCTGCAGCGCCTGGGCGGCGTTTCTCAGGTATGACCTGAGGTAAATAATTGTTGATTCGCGGACTTGTAAAACCGTTGCATCGAAATTCTCTTTATGAGAATTCCTTGCGGGCCGGCAGGCAGAGGCGCTTAAGATTTTTCTCCGGGATTGTTTTGACCGCTTTTTGGCGGAAATTTCACAAAATTCCAATATAATGACAACCGGATGATGGACCACCTGCATCGATCAATAAATATGGAGTATAATTCTGATGATCAGAACACTCATCATTAAAGAAATGCGCAGCTATTTCACCAGTCCAAAGTTTGTGGCGGTTTTTGCAACCTGCGCTTTCCTGATCCTGTTAAGTGTTTTTATCGGCATACAGGAATATAAGGCCGCTGTATCGAATTACAATACCGGCACACAACTGGCCGCGCAGGATCTGCAGGAAAGAAACAGTTGGATGGGGGCTGGTACACGGGTCTTCCGTGCACCTGATCCGATGCAGATATTTGTCAGCGGTATCAGCAATGATATTGGCAGACTTTCCAGTATAAACGATTGGGAACAGGTTAAACTGCGCAACTCAACATACTCCGATGATCCGATCTTCGCCACTTTCCGCTATCTGGATTTCAGCTTTATTGTGCAGATCGTTCTCTCTCTGCTTGCTATTATGTTTACCTTTGATGCCGTAACCGGAGAACGTGAATCCGGAACCTTAAAACTGATATTTGCCAATTCCGTCCCGAGGATCCGTTTTTTACTGGCGAAACTGGCCGGTTCCTGGCTGGGTTTATCGATCCCCCTGCTAATGCCGCTCTTGCTGAGTATTCTGCTTTTACTTTCATATAATATCCCGCTCACGCCGGATCATTGGGTCAGGATTTGTATTCTATTTGGTCTGTCCATCGTATACTATACCTTTTTTATTATCTGCGGAGTCACCGTTTCATCATTAACCCGGACTTCATCGGTAGCTTTTTTGGCGCTGATGGTAGTCTGGGTGTTTCTTGTGCTTATCATCCCACGCGCAGGTGTCCTTACAGCGGCAAATTTTGTCCGGGTGCCGGGTATTGCTGAGGTCGATGCGAGGATAGAAGGTTATACCGTCGAGCGCTGGAAGGAGCATGAAAAAATTATGTTGGAAGCCTGGAGAAGCAGAAATGCCGCAATGAGTGGTATGAGCAAAGAAGAGCGTAAAGCCTATGAAGACGATCACATGTGGGGATGGATGGAGGAGGATGAGGCAAACCGGCGAAGCATACAGGCAGAAATATCGGCATATGCCCGCAAAATGAAAGAGGAGATTCTCAACCAGCGTGAATATCAGCAACACCTGGCTTTTGGAATATCCAGGTTATCCCCGTCTTCGGCGTTCCGTCTGGCATCGATGCAACTGGCTGGAACCGGGATGGAATTGAAAAAACGATACGAAATGGCGATGGAGAACTATAAGGATCTGCTGAATAATTTTATTAAAAACAAGAGAGGCGAAGGAAATGACCCTGGGGGTATCCGCATAACTTTTGATACGGAAAACGGCTTTTCGTTCCAGACTTCCGATTTAAAAAAAACAATCGATATAACTGAAATGCCCCTGTTTGATCAACCCGAAACAAATCTGGCCGAAATCCTGCCCCGGTCTGTTTTGGATTTTATGCTGATTATCGCTTCCTGCTTGTTGGTATTCAGCATCGCCTGGACGGCGTTTTTGAGATATGATGTCAGATAACTGCGCTGTTTAACGAGCATATCTTTGCGTTGGAAAAGCGACAAAGCAACTTAGCGGCAGAGCTACAAAAGGAATAACTTTGTCGCTTGGTTACTCTGTCGCTTTACCGCCATATACCCTCTATTTAATCACCATCATACGCTTTACACTGCTCTGTGTGGCGGCTTCCAGTTTGTAAAAATATGTGCCGCTGGGTAATCCGGAGGCATCAAAACTGACCTGATGAAGGCCGGCAGACATAGTTTCATCAAGCAGCATTTTGACCACTTGTCCAAGATTATTGTATACACTAAGCGAGACTTTTTCGGCCACGGGTATGGAAAAAGTGATCGTGGTCGACGGATTGAACGGATTTGGATAATTCTGTCCGAGGAAAAATATATCCGGAGCCATGTTGCCAGCCTGATCGTCGACAGATGATGCCATATCAAAGGCTAAATCATCCACCATAAAACTGCTGCCGAGCGTTATATCCTCGCCTGAAGCCGTGGATGAAATTCCGATGGTGAAAAGGATGTATGCAGAAGCGGCGTTATTTTGATTGCCGAAAACATATTCGAGATCAACGGTGAACATTTGATACCCCCCGCTGGTGGAGGCAAGCTCAGCGATTCCGCCCGCAACCAGATTCGGCTGCGTGTCATATAGAAAAACTTCGACGTACATCGCGTCTTCACCTTTATTGTCCATCTGGTAATAACCCGTCAACCGGGTGTAATTCTGGCTTATTTCAATAAGACTACTTCCTGCTGTCAACAGCGGGGGAACATTAACCTGGGCATAATTGGTGACCTCCCCTTTGACAGCATAATTTCCGGAATGACGGATGTTTGACCGGGTAATTGTGGTATAAACATTTGGAACATCTGCTGTCACCCAGTGATCCGGATAACCAGCAGTCCAGTTTTCAAATCCGGGATTTGGGATCGGATTCTGGGCGTCTGCACTCAGCGCAAACATTCCGGTAAAAAAAATTGCAAGGGTGAATCTTAGATATGATTTCATTTTAACTCCTTTCGGATTTTGTTCTTTAATTTGCACTTATGTACCCTATTGCGCATCAAACAAAAATGTCTCCTATGTTCCGACCGCAATGTTAATTCTCTTTAGCACATATCAGCTGATATTGAAAGCCGGGATACTAGTCCTCCGACCGATTATATCCTGCTGCTATCAGGCGGTCAGGATCAAAGGATTTCCAGGATAAAAATGAAGAAAAACCTGCGCTGCTTAAAAGATTTTCATTTTCGAACACCTTTTCAGCTATATTCTTTTTTATATTTATCCTGTTCATCCTGTAATCCTGTCGGTTATGAAATTTGGTCTCACCTGAAATTGTTATATAATATATAACATCCGCTTTACGTTGGTATACGCATCCGCCTGAATCACATAAAAGTAAGTCCCCGATGAAAATCCTGCCGCGTTCCAGTGGATCCGATGCCTGCCGGCCGGCATATTTGATTCGACCAGGACTTTGACCTGCTCGCCCAGTGTGTTGAAGATCTTCAGGCTTACATGCGAAGACTTGGGCAGATCAAACTGAATATTAGTCTCCGGATTAAACGGATTCGGATTGTTTTGATACAGCGCATATACAACCGGTATCTTTGTCAGATCATGGTCTGGCTTATTATCATTGTCCAGACCCGAAACACCGAATCTGATTTCATTTGCACCGATACTTGGGTAAGCCGCATCTCTGGGATTTCCGTCGATGTCATCGGTAACTTCAGCCAGCGGAGTTCCTGCACTGTCGATCAGGGCAGAAGTGGCATGCAGGTCTGTTGCCGACCGGTAACCCGGATTTGTGGCAAATGAATTTATCTCCTTTTGGCTGGCACTCTGAAATGCGGCAAGATCGGCGCGGTCACCATTCCAGTAAGCCAGTCTGGCTCCGGTTGTATAATGGTCGTTGTAGTTGCTGTTGGCGATGGCGGCGGGGGTGTTGACATAATAGGCATACCCGCCGGCGGGAGCGGCGAAGATGTTGTTGACCACGTTGATATTGCCGGAACTGCCGTTATCCTCAAAGGCATGGCTGTTGACCCCGGCGGTCATGTTGACGCTGTTGTGGTAGAAATTCTGATAGTTGCCGTACAGGTTGTAGATGCCGCGTCCGTTCTCGGCCCGGACGGTGATAAAGTTGTTGGCGGTCAGTCCGGGGGTTCCGGCGGGGGGCGTTCCGCCGGTGCAGTAGACCAGGTAGATGCCGTAGGTGTTGGCCAGATCGATGCGGTTTTTGGTGATCTGCATGGCGCTATTGCCGTACTGCACCTCGATGCCGCGGTCGCCGTCGGACTGGATCACGTTGCCTGAGATCACCGGGGCGAGATGATAGTTGAGCACGATCCCGCGGCGGACATGGGTGAAGGTGTTGTTGGTCACCTGGATGCCGGAGGCCAGGGTTAAATAGTTAACGCCGTTAACATAAACACCGACACTGACATCATTAAACACATTATCGCTGATCGTAACTGCATCGGAAGTATTGGTGGTCGGCGCACAATAAATAGCGGAAAATGCATCCGAAGTGGTGTTAACAGCCGCACCGCTGAAAACACAATTTGAGACGGTATTATTGTCTGAATTATCGCCCAAAACGATGATCCGGCCGTATGAAGTACCGGAAGCGGTGAAAGTTAAATTTTGAAAAGTTATATAATCCGAACCGTTCATGCGGATAATATAGTTTGCCCCGGCGGTTTGACTGAACTGCAAGGTCACATCGGCGGCATTTCCTGTCTGTGCCTGAAAACTCACCCTGTTGCTGCCGCTAACGCCATTAATTGTGCCGATTTCGAACTGTTCATCATAAACACCAGTGAGGACATTAAATACGACACTCCCGCTCACCCCCTGGCTGTTAAGCGCAGAGACGGCATCGGTGAAACTGGCATATGTTCCACCGGAACCAATCGTGAAAGTTCCCGAGAGCTGGGCATAAAGATTCCCTGAAATAAGAAAAATGAGGATTCCTGCCAGAACCAGAAAGCGTGATTTTTTCGATATAACCCTGCAGTACATAATTTTCTCCCTAAATTTTTATAAAGTTTATTTATTTTTCTATTTCTATTAAGATATAGCTGCATTAAAATAAATTAATTGTACCATGTATTTATGCTCACATGCCAGACCAAGAGGTGCTCGGTATATAGTCATTCTGCCAGTTTTTTTACTCAAAATTCCAATCAGACAGGCTAAAAAATGGTGATAATTTATAAATATTTTTCTAGCTCCACCTGGCAGGTATTCATTTATGAGGTTGACTGGGAATGCTTTTCATGCGGCAGATTAGGCATAAGGTGAATCCGGCGTAAAAATCCGAACATATCCCACATATTTATCCCCCTCCAGATCAAGTTATCCTTCAATTCCAACAACCAGACACCCTGCACCGAAAATCGTTTAAACGAGGGTGGGATCTTAAGGATTATTCCTGAATGAAGACCGTTGGCGGTCCAAAATACAACTATCTGATTTCCTTCAACTAAAAGTTTATCAACCGAAAAATGCACCTCGGTAAACGCGGAAAAAAAATCATTGATATACTGATTAAGATCTTTCTTCCCAATCGATGATTTGGCAAAGGTGATATCCTTGCCGAGAAAATCATCAGAAAAAAAACCTGGGATTTTGGTGATATCATTCCGGTTGCAGGCATCGATTAAATCCATAATTTGATCTTCGCTATATTTTCTTTCCATCCAGGCGTTCTTTCCCTAATCGAGCAACCCTACATTAGCGCTTATTTTTATCCATTTTCAAGATCAGGAAATGATCAGATTATGTTCATTTATGTAGATAAAATGCCCGATTGGTGTCCGTCTTATATCAAATGGAAGGCGTACGGCGGTTGATGTACATTAATGACAAGCCTAATTATCCGTTTCAATAATCCTGTGCGGAAGGATTAATGGCTGAATAGCAGGAAAGTCATAAAAGCCAGGGGTAATCGAATAATTATGATTAATCCCGGTATTGTATCGAATCCGGAAGCCGCAGCTCAGGTCTGGTTGAGTTCCTTTTGCCAGAGGATATCGGTCAATCTGTTAATTCCGTTTTTTAGATGTCTCCGGTAGGTACTGAAGGGTATACCAAGATCTTCGGAGGCCTTTTCCTGGCTGCGGGCGGATTTTAAATAGGTCTTATCGAGTGCGCGGAAATATTTTTCATCACGGGGGAAATCCTTCAGAAACGTGATGGCATTTTTTATCTCAGATATTAGAATCAGTGCCTGATCATCAGGTTGATCATTTTCTCCTGACCGGACGGATACAAGCCTGCTCCTCAATAATGGATTACTTTCCAACCTATTGGGCGAATCCAGATCGTGCAGGGCGTTTTTTACCGCAGCCTGAAATTGAGCCTTATTTAATATGAGTAATGGCTTGAGGCTTTTCGGAGTATTTTCTTGGATATTCTGACCCAGTTCCCGGTCGACCAGCATTTCCATCCATACATTTGCCGGAATTTTTCGCCAGTCATGACCAAACACACCAAAAGATTTGCTATCGATTTTAAATTCCGCAGAATGAATCCGATGCATATCAGCGTAAGTCAGAATGGGCTGCCAGAAATCCGGATCGGAACAGGGGAATAATGTATAGGCCAGTGCCGGTGTTCTGAAATTTTGTTGGATGATGGTAATAAATATCAGACTTTGAATTGAGGTTACCTTCTGATATGATTCATTTTCCATCCAAAATCGAAAAAAAATGGCTGATTCACCCTGTCTGAGCGGAGAATTATGTTCCAGAAATTTCCAGACGCCGCAAGTTGCCGGGTCGGTTTCAAGATCAACCGGATCTGCCAGGTGCAGGGCAAGTTTCATTAAAAATCCTACGGGCTGATGATAATTTCCCCGAATGACCGTCACCGATTCCGGTTGCCGGTTATACCAGAAATCAAACCAAACCTGGGATGTGCCCCCTTCATGGCGTTCGATCATTTCCCTTATCAGAGGTATGTCGTTGACGTTACATTTGTCATTGTAAGCATTTCCGCTCTGCTGCCATTCGAAGAAGGGCCGGACAAAGGAATGAGAACGGTGAAGATAGATGTAATCAAACAGTGCTTCTGTTTCCTGTTCGCCTCTTGAATCCCGGATACGATTTGAAAAATACGCTCGAATACGCATATGCAGTTCCCTGTACCATTCCGGATTCCGCCATTTTAAATCATGCATCAGGGCTTCGCGCGCCAGGTCGTGCGGAAAAATTCCTCTTCTGCCGGCTTCCATGAAAGAGAGATTTCTCAGCCAATCAAAAATCTCGTGGACATCGGTCAGACCCATTATTTTGGTCAGCAAATGTTCAGATACAGCTCTCGCTAAGGAGGCGATCTCCAGGGCCGTCCGGTGTGCCGGGCCCGGTACTTGTTGGATAAACAACTCCAAAAGTGTTCTGATAATATCCGGTTCTTCTTCCGGCTGAAAATGCATTGCCGGGCGTTGATTAAAAAGATCCACGATCAAGGCGAGTGCAAGCGGGTGCCCATGTGCAAAATCCAGAATGCTCTGGTGCTGCACTCTTGGAATACCATTCAGATCAAGATATGTAATGCTTTCATTTTTGGTAAAGTATTTCAAGTGTAATTTTTTAAAAATCATGCGGCAGCCGGGATCGGTGAACCAGGCCGCGGCTGGTGAATTCTTACTGGCCATCACCAGCATGACGTTTTCTGATATATGTGGTAACAGGTTTTCACGGACCCACGGATCGATGGGAACCATTGTCTCATAGGCATCAATGAAAATGATATACCGCTCCCTGCTTTCTGCCAGAAATTGAAGTGGTGCCTGATCTTGAATCCCAAGTTTCAATGCCAGGTTAGCCATAAAATTTGCGGGATCAGGTACAACATTTCGGCTGTCTATGTAGATAGGAACAACCCGGCTCAGGCGGCAAATGCGGATGTACTCGTTGATCAGTTCGGTTTTGCCGATACCTCCGGGTCCAACCAAATAAAGAATGTGAAAGGGAAAATGATCCTCCTGGAGGGCATCAATAAAGAATTTGCGTTCAGCATCCCTGCCGATGAAACGACTGTGCCGTATCGATTCGAGACGGTTTAAGATGGGATAATACATTTTTCATTTCCCGGCTATAATATACTCAATCCACCACTGTCTAACCATCACAAAATATATCTTCCCGGTCCGGCCGCTCCTGTGATATACGGCACCAAACACTACTGGATTATTCAGGTATTATCAGGTCTTTACAGGATCGGTATATAAAATGAAATTAAGAAAGGATTTATTCCGTTTATGGTTTCCAGATAATATAACCCCGGAATTCAATATGTAAAAATGGTAAAGATGCAATTCTTGAATGGAATTTCATCAAGCGGGTTTGTGTTTTAATCAATAAGAACCTAAAGGAGTAATATTTGCCGGTCAAAGTAGCCATGGTGGTAAGCACCAAAGGATATCATTGGGAAGAGGTCTTCGGTGCCTATGAAGAATTCCGCCGAGCCGGATGGGAGGTTGGTCTCTATACAGTGAATGGTGACAAACCGAAACCCGATCCCAGCAGCCTGAAGCGTACCGGCCCTTTGTCTATATTCGGATATGGGGTGTCAAAGAGGAATTCACCCGACAATCCGTTCGGACAGGAACTCATGCACCGCTTCACTTCGGTTAAAGCACTATCGGAGTTGAACACGGATAAAATTGAGGCACTTTATCTCCCCGGTGGATTTGGATGCATGTTTGACATGAACCGGAATGAGCAACTGCACGACCTTATTATGGATCTGAAAAAAAAGGAAAAAGTGCTTTCAGGGGTTTGTCATGCTACTTCAACCTTTGCTTTCGTAAATGAAGGCGCGGGATCGATCGTAAGGGGGAAGAAAATTACCGGTTTTCCAAAAAGTCTGGATCTTGCTGCCATCGGTCTCGGGATTGTCGATCCGGAATTTCTGCCGCTGCCCTTCTCGAATGAGGACACAATTAAAAAAGAAGGTGCCGATCTTAAATGGTATAACAGGCTGATTGCGGCATTAAATCCATTGTATGTGCGTACCGACTGGCCGTTTGTTACCGGTGTGGGGCCAAAGGCCGCCAGAAGAGTTGCCAAAAAAATTGTTCGCAAGGTAAATAGAATCAACCTATAGAAATACTCCGGATTTAATCGTAAGGACGCATAAAAAGACAGACCTGCCGACTTGCCGCTCACAATAGAAACACACCGGTATTGAATTAGTTTTGAATCCTGCTATATAAATCTCTTTATTGAATATATTTAAAAATATATAATCGAACGAAAATCAATGATTCTGAAGAAGATCATTTAATCAAATCCGGCTAACTATTATCCGGATCAGGATACCGGGTTGATCATACTTTTTATCATATAATCAGTAAGTTGGCAATAGCGCTTCCCTGAAGTTGAATATCCCAGGTCGAAAGGTCTGTTTTGAGCGTATATTTCTGATATCAGGCAAGATGTATCTCTGTCATAGCTGGATCAAATCCCATGATAATTTTTGCAATATAAGGTGAATTTGATCTTGTCTATTCGGTCATTCTGAGATATTTTGTTTATTATATGGTTTATATCCATTATAATTTTTATAATTGTTAAACAATATCTGTCCTAAATCTAAAAGGATCCTGACCAAATGCTTAAACATATTTTACTGGTGGTTTTCCCTTTGCTGGTTTTCAGTCAAAATAACACTTTCAATGCCGACAGCGCATATTCAAATATTGATTATCTGAGCAGGACAATCGGCCCGCGACCAGTGGGATCACTCAACGAAAACGCAGCACTGCATTGGGCTAAGGGTGAATTCGGGCGTTTCGGCGCAGATACGGCTTACATTATGGAATTCACAAATGCCACGGTGATGAATACAACCTTGATTACCCGCAGCGGGATAGCCGTTGGAATTTTCAGGGGTGCCGTGGATACGGCTATCGTGGTTGGCGGCCATATAGACTCGGATGATTTTGAAATACCGGGTGCGAACGATAACGCTTCGGGTTCAGCCACCGTGGTGGAACTGGCCCGGATCTGGAGTCAAAGAATCCGTCACTACACGATGGTTTTTTGCACCTTTGGTGGGGAAGAAAGAGGCCTGCTGGGATCAAGACATTTTGTCGCAAATTATCCGGATATCGATAAAGCCGCTTTGATGATATGCACAGATATGGCCGGGAGCGAGGGCCGATTTGAATTCCTTTTCGAGCAGAAAGATAAGCAGGCGCCACAATGGCTGGTAAAAGATGCTTTTGCTATCAGCCGAAAAGCCGGATTGGATAATCTGAGCTACGCAACACACTTTCATGCATTCCTGTCGCTGTCCGAAGAGGGACCCGGCTCAGATCACAAACCGTTTCTGGGCAGGGGAATCCCGGCAATCGACTTTACTACCGGCATTGGAAATTCGCCCATCCATTCTCCACAGGACGATATGCGGTTTATTAATATCGATGTCCTGCAGAAGTATGGTAACTTTGTAGATAAACTCACTGCGCATTATCACAAAAATGGAATACCGGAAAAGACCGATGACCATTATGTGTTCTGGGATTTGTATGGTTTAAAATTGTTTATACCCTATTGGTTCATTGTCGTTTTCGATATTTTGTCGATCCTATTAGGAATATCGGCATTCATATATGCCAGGCGGCAGCGGAGGATCTATCTAAAAACAGAACGAAACCGTTATTCTGGTATTAAACTGGTATTTCTCTTTTCAATAATACTGGTATTCAGCCATATGGGAGAGGCTTCTATTCAATTGATTAAAGGCTTAAGATACCCATGGGTCGGACAAATCGATAGTTATAGTTTGCTGACGTTTCTCTGGATCATCCTCGGTTTCTGGGCCGTTTCACACTTAAGCAGGAATTGGAAACTCAATCAGGATCCTGCAACGTACGCTATGCGTACCATAATTATTTTAGCACTGTTCCTGTTTCCTTCTTTTTTTCTAAGTGCACGCCTGGCATTCTATCCGGCATTCGCTTTGTTTCTCTTTAGCCTTGCTGTTTACATTAAAAACCCTGTCGTAAAAGCCGTTTTCGCTGTCAGCACGATATTTCCGATTTACCGCGTCTTTTTTAACGAAGATTTTGTCTTTTCGATGCAAATGGGCACCGGTATCGGTCTCAGAATTGACACTATTTTTAAATCTCTCATTTTTAATACAATAATCACGCTGGTTATTCTGCTTATTTCATTACCGCTGATTTTTACCCTGGCATATATCGTTTTCAGCAATGATCGAATTAAGGCATTGCTTGACTATGTTCGGAAGCCGGTGACTGCTATCATTACTCTGGGATTAGTTGTTGGCTTTTCAAGCTATCTGGTCTTTCAACCGGCATATTCTGAAAAATTCCGCCCCTTTATTCGGGTGGCGGCTGAATATCAACTTCCGGAAAAATCGAGCAAATTGACCATTTCCGGCAATGAGTATTTTAAAGATGTAAATATAACTCCCGACTCACTCGGTCAATATTTAGAAGGAAGAATTCATACGGCTGAAATACCGATACAATTTGAAGCAGACTGGATGGAGGTGCTCGGCAGCACGGTTATAATGAAGGGAATTATGGACACGGTTTACATTAACTGGGAGATTTACAGCAATCGACCCTGGATCCAGACAACTTTACACATCTGGCCGGATTCCGCAGAGATTGTTGATCCGGCAATAGATCTGCCATATTATCTGGACAATGATGCATTGAAATTGTATTGGTATGGACATTATCGCGATACACTTATGGTTGAAGGCAAATTTCTGATTGGAAGGGGCACAAAAATTATTCGCAAAATCAGTTCCAGATATTTGGAAATGCCGGTTGATATTGATCTCAAATCCCAATTGGCCAATATTAATTACCGGACAACTGTTCAATATCAAGACACAATCTCCCTTGAATAGTAATATTGAATTACAGGATAACAAGATTAACATAATTATTGCCAATAACTACTTAATTTTCGGTGAATTAGCATAAATGATAAAATGGGCAATAATTTTATTTATCTGTTTTTGTTATCCCATAATCCTGTCATAAAAATAAAGCTTAGGGTAGCCTATGATACTATTTGAGCAATATCATTTTTCTGACAGCACTGAATCCGACGGCCTGAATACGATAGAAATACAATCCGCTGGGCAGTAAACTACCATTAAAACGGATGACATGACTCCCGGCATTCATCCGTTTATTTAGAAGGGTCGTCACTTTTTCACCCAGGATATTGTAAACAACGATTGAAACCGGACCTGAGTCGGCCAGATCGAATTTAATTTTTGTGACCGGATTGAACGGATTCGGGTAGTTCTGATAAAGTTGATAAGCGAGGGGTAACTGAGAGTCAATTTCTCCGAGGGAGTTGATCACTTCAAATTCAAAAATATCCTTTGAAGTAACCGGTTTGAAGGTTGTAATAGCAAGCTCATCACCGGCAGCAGGCGGTATCGGATTGGAGGGACCGTCAAACGAAACCGCCCAGATCAGGTCAAATTCACCATTGTTGTTTTTCATCATCAGATAGATGATATCATTATCCCCTATTCGCTGGTCTTTGTTGATATCCTGGAAAATAAAATCGGCGTTTTCCGAATCACTTAGGTTTCTGACGTTAAAATAGACACCTTTGGCCGGTATACCAAATGCGGCTGTGGTCGAATCGGTAATCTCGTCAGTGATCCTTATGCTGAAATCTGCAGGATAGGGGATGCCCTCATAGATCACGTCACCGAGTTTGATCGTTGGCAGGAATAGTGTGATGTCAAGGTTCGAATTGGTAAGTTTCCAGCCGGTCGCCGGTTCGTTAATTTGTGCAGCACTGTAATCCTTTATCAG
>WOR8_10009368_pt1 | contig 14281 bp, 10 predicted proteins | sample DeeMarSeWOR38_10_FD_19890 | JGI IMG/M metagenome (IMG submission 19890) | reverse complement strand
ACTTCGATAGAAATAAATAAAATCAGTTCCTGTTCACCCAACTTAAAAATCGTTGAATCTTATAGGAAACCAAATGATTGTAGTCATGAAAAATATTCTATTAGATTCATTGATTTCATCTTCATGCAGTGATTATGATCCATCTAGTTTGATGAAAGCAATTAATCTAATCTTATGGATTTTTATTTCTATCTCACTATTTTCTTCGGAAATTGTAATCGCCCAGGAATCGTCATCCTATAATCTTTATATTGTAAATCGATTTTCTAATCGAAAACTCACTCATATAGAACCCGGAAAAAGAATTAAAATAAAATCTTTTCCTTCAGGAATTAAGATAAAGGGGCAACTTTCCGATGTAAATGATAATTATTTTTATGTTGTTAATAGACAGATATATATTGATCAAATTGAGTACATACAACGTCAGAATATATATCGGATAATTGGAGGGCCAATTCTCACAATTTCATGTATTCCAGTAATATATGGTTCTGGTTACGCATCAGCTTTAGCTGTATCTGGTGATGCTCCACATGGCTTAATTCTTACGGTTCCAATATTTACAATTGGTGTATACGGTGCATTTTCTGGATTAAAAATGTTCATGTCTGGTAAAAAATATAAACTAAATAAACAATACGGGTTGATAACAGAAAAAGTATATTAAAAACCCTCACTGGCGCAAGATGCTGTCATAAAAGTCAAGAATTTTCTCTTCCAGCGGTGTCTCCTGAAAGGGACACCGATGTTGTATGAAAAAACCAAACTTCGGTGTCCTCTATGAGAGACACCGAAGGAATATAAAAGACCTCGGGACAGAGCATTAGTAATTCCTTATTCATAAATCGTTAGTAGAAGTTGTAACCACTAATAGATAGATATAAAAAGGTGCAAGTTAAATTAGCCTGCACTCTTCCCCTTAAGGGCAATAAAGGTATATGGTGGTTCTGGATAATATTTATTGGAGTACAAAACTGATCGTATATTGTCCATTACTGTCTTCATCCGGGAATAATCTGTACATGTGCGGTGACAGGTTTTTAACAGAAGCTGTTATTATTGAACCCTTCCTCTCAAAAATATTCATGGATATTAAATCATTTGTTTCAGGATTTGAAAATATATTAAAATGGTTACCTCCTTTTTCCTGCCACCGTTGTACAGTGAACAGGTAATAACATCTATTAATACAACAATATCCTCTAAATTCATTTATGGTAAGCGTGATTTCTGTAAAATGTTCAGATACATCCATCGATGCAGCTCCAATGTTGTATTCCACTTTTGTGGCAGTCCAGTTGCCGATGATATCAGAAATATCTACTGTATAATAGGGCGACATATCCCGTTGAGTGGGATCAATCGATTCAATTGGTTGACAAGAGAACTGAAAAATGACAAAAAAGGTAATTATCCATGCTGGGTAGATTAACTTTTTCATAATTGTACCGTTAAGTTTAATTATTTTAAATGATGTCAGTTAATTTATTAAACTGCATGCTGTACGTGTGATAATTTCGAAGAAACGTAATGATTGATCATTGAATTATTTTACGGTTATCTTCAGATAAAATTTCATACTTTTTTTTATGAAAATTTCTGAAGATCAATTTATGGTTACTGAATTATTCGGTTAATTATATCTTTTAATGAATGAAATTTAGCAAAGTCACCCATGTGCACACCCTCACTGGTGCAAGTCTTCCTGCCCGGTCTTGTGCGGTAGTGAGACTTGTGCCAAAATCGTAAAATTGAAAAATCCATATTTCAAATATGGCGCAAGTGACCCTACTCACCTTGCCAGTCCAAACACTTGCGCCAGTGGATGGTCATATATTTTATGTGTATACCAAAGAGTACAACTTTATCAAAAGGATAGTTCCCGATTTAAAAACTATTATTATTAAAAAATACAAAAAATAAATCCCCACCACGTTGGGTAGGGATCTACTTCTACCAGCTACGTATTTCTAGTAAAAACATGTGATATTCAATTTTAAAAATCATCAGCATTGGAGTCAAGAGGTAACTGTATGTAAGTCGTTTGTAAATGATTACATTGATCCTATATCGAGGATCATGCCTCGAGATGATAGGTTGGTTTTCATTGTTAGAATGAATTAGATTGATAACTAAAAAAGCCCAGTATTTCTACGGGATTGAATGCCGCGTTTAATTATAGCACAGTTTCATTTACATTAACTTCTTCACCGTGTTTGACTGTTCATCATCGCTTTCTTTGCTTCAACCTTCTCTTTCATCGCAGCACGGACATCCTGGCCAATGTTGATACCCATGTTGTTGACACCTGTGAATATATTGTTCTTCGGAACAATGTTGCCATTCGCGTCATATGTCTGTGCATTACCGTTTGCATCCGGAGGTAACGGATTCCAAAATTCATCATAGGCTGGCTCGTCGAAGATGTTCACTTGATTATTTCCACCAATAACATATGAGTCAGTTATGTAAGGACCAAGCCATATCGGAGCTGCCGTAAAGCCCCAGGGGTTTGGACCTGTTGTCTCCCAGTTCTGGAGATTATTCCCCACCAGACTAAACGTGCCAGGCCACCAATTATAGACACCCAAATAGATCGCAGCCGACCCCCTTCCAGTGATACTGTTGTTCGTGATTACTCCATTCTGCACACCTTCTATGAAGATTGGACCCCAGAGCCAGGAGTCTTCACTGTGGATCTCGTTGCTTGAGATAACAGCAGAGACCTCACCATTAACAACCCATATCTCTGCCCCTGCATACCATGAGTCCGCTATAGGATTAATCCAGTTGTTGGTCACTGCAATGCTTGAATAAGTATTCCCATTGGGGCCGACTACAGAATATAACCCTGGTGCGTCATTTGTCTCGATATGATATACGTTTACACTGCAGTCACCACATCCCGTAAATATCGAGGCTTCAAGAGAATTAGTGAATGTCACCTTTTCTCTAGGACTCCCTCCAATATTAATTGTGGCGTTGGAGTATAGCACGTATTTCAAAAGCGCATAGACTGCGTTCTCGAACTCAGACGATTTAACGTTATGGGTGCCACCACTGCCACCGTAAGGCTCAAATAGATACGGCATTTCGGGAATACCAGAGGAGTTTAGGCTGCCCTTGAAATGGACATTTATGCAATCTGTGCCAATCGGGTTGCCCACACCGTAGTATCCCGATCCAAGGCCAATATAATTGAAGAGCCCCTGATGGTAACGACCAGCATACCAGTATGGATCAGCTATCTCAGAGTCTGCCTCGAAGGTCATGTCCGTCACACCAAAATAGTCTTCATTCCATATGAAAAATGTTCCCGGAATGGTCTGATCCATTAGCTCGTCGTACATCGGTGTGAATGGCGCGCCGCCCGGCCCTCGCACAGACCTGATGATCGTCACGCCCTTTCCAGCTCCCTGGATAGTTCCATTGAACGGCACCGGATTGTAGCCAAAGTTTGCAGGGTAAGCCACTTGTCTAACTAGACTAGCATGAACGAGAAAGGTTCCGGGGCCAAGATAAAGTGTGCCGCCCTCATCTAGTCTGGAGTCATGAATCGCAGCCTGAAGATTCTCGGTGTCTTGCGTTGAATTTCCAGTTGGTTCTAGAAAAAATGTAGGACCTGTTATCTTTTTTGCATTTTCTAACCCGGTAATTTTTTCAGAGAATGATTTCTTTTGAGACAATTCATTATCGATGACATCCTGACAGGATGTAAATAATAGAGCAGATAAAAAGAAAAAAGCAGTGATTTTAATTTGTGTAGACATGATTCTTGGTATTTAAAAAGTTGTAACCCTATAACATCGGTTTCGATAAGTTAATTCCTTTCGGGGGAATAAAATATTCGCAATTTTTACTCATAAAAAGACTTACACTATACTTCGATACCTCAGATGACAATAGTAATAATGTAGTTCTAAAAAATTTCCGATTAACTACAATTTCGTCAATTTATACTTAAAAATGCTGTTTTCGTTCTCGATCAGCATCAGATATAAACCAGCCGGAATCTTTGTCAAATCAACTTCAACACTGTTTTGCTTAATGAATACCTGGCTTTCAGTGATCATTTCCAAACCGGTTAAGCTATACAAATGTATCTCCAGATTTTCGCCCTCGAATTCACCATTAAACTCTAAGGTAACAATATCCCTTACCGGATTTGGATATATAAGAATTTCTTCGAGATCGTCAGCTCCTTCAAGGATAATACCACTATCGGAAATTCTGGCTCCTTTGTCTTTACCATCATGAATGGTAATCGATCCTCCTCCAAGAATAGTCATAGGTGCTGCATCTTCGGCATCATTCAGTTGATTATCATATACTACAGCGTCATTGTTATCCTTATCCCAAATTTTGATACGGAACTTATCCAAACCTCCTCCTCCGTTTACTTGTCCATCAATTGCTGAAACCATGAATCCATAATTACCAAAGTTGTTTATTTGTCCATCTCCTTTGAACTTTGCTTGTGGGCCAGCAATTACCAGCCATTCATACAAGTCACTGTTAAAATTCAAGTCACCAGCTTTAAACTGAAATTCAGTATTACCTGTTGGGACTGTAGATCCCTTTTTGTATTTGGAGACAAAACCAAAATTAGCCTTCCCTGTAAGTGTGGGATCGGCAGTGTAGGCACCTTCGGGAGAATCTATCCAACCGCCACCTGTGACAAATCCACCAGAAGCATCAAATACTACATTGTAGCGATAGGTTTCTTCGGTTACTGTACCATTAATGTCCACAAGTTGAATAGTTACAGTATATACACCAGCTGATGAATAAATGTAATTCCAAGTTACTGTTTGACCGATGATGGCTCCATAATTTATTTCTGAACCATCTCCCCAATCAATCATGGCTATGTCAAGATTATAATCAGTAAAGGCAACTGTTGCAGTTACTCCACTGCCTAAAGCAATAGGATGCGCAGGAGCAATGTTATAAATGACAGGAGCTGTATTATAAATTATTCTATTATCATAAACCATCTGATTACCATCTTGATCTGTAGAAGGATTTTCAAGGATTTGCTCATTTGGCTCCCCGGTGCCATCTGGGAATTTACCGATTTCAAAAATAAAATTATATCGCACTTCATTACCGTGTCCATATTCTTCCCCTTGGTAACTTTCTAACAAAATGCAACCACCCATAAGTTCACCATTCTGATCGTAATCCCAACCCGGTAAACCACATTCTCGGTAATCATTATTCATTATAATGTTATTCTCGCAAGGTTCTGGTGTTGGTGTTGGAGGATCCCAATTTGGGTGAAAATTAATAGAAGTCAGAAGAACAGCAGTAGTGGGAGGCATGTCGTAAGGATAGTCTTGATATCCATTGGCAAACCCAAAAATGTTGCCTTGAGCTAAGTTATTCCTTCCTGCAATCGATACCTGTGCTACGTTAGTTGTTAGTTCTGATAGATCATTGTTAATAATAGTGATGTTTCTGCTGTAGGGACTAACCTCGATGCCAAAAGCTGAACTTGATCCGTCAAAAGATTGTAGTGTGTTGCCCTCTATATGACAATTGGTCAAGCCAGCAGCAGAGTGGCCAATTCTCATCCCCCAACCTATTCTGGGAATGGTGATTTTATTTCCAATAATTTTTACGAGTGGATTATCAGGAATAGGCAAACCTGCGTATGAATAAGTAGAGAAACCTATAATACCACTATAATTTAAATTTGCCCAAGCAGGTCCAATAATATCATTATTAATTATTTCAATAGGGCAATCAGCTGCCTCAAACCGTATTCCTTCCCCATCTACATCTATAATGTTATTCTTGATTATCACCGCAGGACCGGAAGCCCCCCAAACCCAAGGTCCCCAAATATTATCTAGAAATTTTAAATTCCTAATTGTCACACCACCACTAGTAATTCCAAAAGTACCATTTAAAAGTTCTGTCAAGGGCTGATCAAGATTATTTGTCTCACCTTCAATAGTACATGGTTTATAAATTCTCAGATATCTTGAATCAAAATCAAAAGTTCCTATCAGATGAATTATCCCATTTTCATTAATACTGGAGATAGCTGCATTTATATTAGGAATATCTAAAGCAGGATTATTTTCTCCGACAACTTCAATATAGTCATCGCCACAATAGGCTAAAGGATTCATCAAAAAGATGAACACAAATATTGAAATGATTTGTTTCGTGGTAAAATTTAAAACTTTCATGATAAGTTATTTACAGGGTGAATTATAAAAATGAAGGCTTGTACAAAATTTGGATCGCAGTCATCCTCCATGACAACAAGGTCAGAATAGCTGGCGAATAGTAGAGCTGCTTTATTAGATTCCATTAGGGAAAGTAATCTATTGGATACTTTTTATTTATAAGCTTGCAGCACTATTCCCTATAACTGTATCACATCTATATACCTAAAAAGGTTCCTTAATCTGTAAAAATGATTTGCAAATACTGCAAATAAAAAACCTTGACTAAAACTGTATGGGCTTATTTTTATAATCAACTATGAATGGTATATCGATTATGAGAAGTCATTTTCAATTATCACCTCCCAGCTCCCTATTATATATGTCTTCTGTTATTGGGAAGTGAATACAGATGTAGATAGTTCACTACCCATTTCACTGGATATATATAATAAAGGGTAGTGAGTGGGTGAATCCGGGTCGGTATGACAATGGCTGATTTCTTCTTATACTGGTATAAAACAAAGACCCTGATCCAGACAGGGAGTCATTCACAGGGCCAAACCAGCTATGTAATTTAAAGATAGGAGGTGCCGAGTGAAAAATCAATAAAGGATTCGGCGAAATGACTGGAAATAGTAATTAATGCCTTCTCTTTTTAATCACATAATCCATCGCCTCAGCCTCAATTTCTTCATCAGTTTTAACTCTATGGTCTAATACCCATTGTTCTAGATTACTTCTTTTGAAATAAAGTCTATTACCGGTTGGCTTATAATGAGGTATTTTCCGTTTGCTCGTTAATTGATACAAGGTAGATTTAACGACACCATGATATTCTGCAGTTTCACCGATTGTCATAAATACTTCCTCATGGAATAAAGATTTGTGTTCTCTAAAGGCTCGATTGACTTCACGTTCTACAATTCTAGCAATAATATTTTGTAAGTCTTCTTTAGGGATTACAATGAGTTCCATTTTTTGATTATTAGTTTTCAATACTTTGATAATGATTTACTTTCAAAGTACGACAATTAGCCCAATGAAGAGGGATTAGAGTTAGGTTAATCGATGTGAATTTACAATGAGATTTTAATTGAGATCCTTAAAGATTTTCAATTTCAAGTCGTTTCTTCAATCCCTTCCCCATGTAAAAATTCAGGAGGTCTTCCTTGCTCAGGTCGCCCGTGGAAAGAAACTTTTCCAGGTATTCCTTGTTGGCTTCCATCAGGAGTATGGATTTTTTACTGCTCAAGTCGATTCGCGAAGGAAACACCACAGGTTTAGGAAATGGAGAATGCTTAATCAGCTTGAATTGGTAACCAAAATAGCAGTTATCGTGATAATTATTGAACTCTTCAACTAAATATATTTACTTTTGAGAAAGGCTGAATAATTAAGAGCCTGACCTTCATAAATATTTACGTTCGTGCAAAAACGGAGATTGGCTGTCATTATGTTTTCGGATATTGTGGGCTATACGTCCATGATGCAACAGGATGAGGTCAGAACAATGGCTATAATCAACCGATTTAAACAGGTACATAAGGATATAGCAAACGGTTTTGAAGGGGAGATACTGAAATTGTATGGGGATGGCAGTCTAACTATTTTCGACAGCGTGTATAAAGCGGTACTATGCGCTATTGAAATTCAACGTGCCTTGCGCCAAGATCAAGTAGTTCCGATCAGGATTGGAATACATACTGGGGAGGTCCTTTTTTCGGATGATGATGTTTATGGAGACGGCATCAATATCGCGTCCAGAATTCAGGCATTGGGAGTTGAGGGCTCAATTCTTATCTCTGACGATATTTATGACAAAGTAAAGAACCGCCAGGATATAAAATCGGTCTTTCTGGGAAAACATAAGCTCAAAAACGTATTGACACCAATGCGGATTTATGCAATCGCAAATGAAAATATAAAGGTTCCGAAACTGGAGTTAAAAAATAGATCCGTTTCAATTGTAGATAAAAATAAGCCATATAATTCAATCATAAGATTCTCTAAAAAGTATGCCTGGTTTATAGTCATTTTTTTGATAGCAGCAGGAATTTTGGTCGTTGGTCTCTATATTAAATCGAAAAAAGAAAAGGAAATTGCAAAAGCAAAAATTATCCCCTCACTTGAGGAAGATATACAAAAGATGAATGCGATTGAGGGGCAAAAGAATTGGGAAGTATATGGCAAAATGCTCAATTTAAAAAAAGACCTTTCAAGAAATTCGGAATTTATCGGTTTATGGAATTCCTTTATTAGCCCGGTCACTCTTACAACAAATATAAAGGGGGCTGATGTCTACGCTAAATCGTATCTGAATCCTGATACCTCCTGGCTTTATCTTGGTAAAACCCCGATTAGCCTCTACCCCTTTCCACAAGGTTTGTCCCGGCTAAAGATTGAGCTAAGCGGATATGAGCCTATAAGTGATGTAGTTCTAATTGCGCCGGTTTCGATTTCCTATAATGACACGTTGATTTATCATCTATTCAAAAAGGATGATATCCGGCCCGGGATGGTATTCATACCCGGAGCGATGGGCAATTATTACAGAACACCTTTTCTGCCTCAAATATATGTTGGCGATTTCTGGATGGATCAATATGAAGTTACCAACGCTGAATTTAAAATATTTATCGAATCAGGAGGCTATGAAAAGAAGGAATATTGGGACCTGCCATTTATTGAAAATGAAGATACTATACCCTTTGAGTTAGCCATGGAACGGTTTGTTGATAAAACGGGCTGGATGGGGCCGGCCGGTTGGGAATTCGGTGATTTCCCGGAAGGCAATGATGAGATGCCAGTTTCGGGGATCAGCTGGTATGAAGCTGCTGCCTATGCAAAATTTAAAAAGAAGGACTTGCCAACATTGTTTCATTGGTTCATGGTATCTGAAGCACATGCTTCACCCGAGATTGTAAAGATGGGTAATTTTGATCGATCAGGTCCGGCGATAAAAGGATCATTCAACAGTTTAACCAGGTATGGAATCTATGACCTCCCCGGAAATGTAAGCGAATGGGTCTATAATGCAAACCAGGAAAAACGATTTGTTATGGGAGGCAATTACAATGAACCAACCTATTGGTATAGTACAACCATGATTCAGGTTTCTCCCTGGAAACGTAGTGAACTGGTGGGATTCAGATGTATTAAATATTTTGAGGATACATTAAGGCATGAATTGGCTCAGAATTTTGACAGGATCAACAGGGATTATAATCATTTACAACCCATCAGCGAGGAGGTCTTTGCCATCTATAAAGAATTTTTAAAGTTTGAGCGGGCACCCATGAATCCAAGTGTTATTTCAAGAAATAGGGAAGAATCCTGGATTCAGGAAACTATTCAGGTAAATGTTCCCTATGAAGATAAACCTATGCATATCCAGGTGTTTTTGCCGCTAAACTCAAAGCCACCCTATCAGACTATTATCTTTTTCCCGGGTCTCAATTCCCATTTTTCAAGTTCAATTGAGGATATGCAGCTTGATAACAGGAGTGATTTTCTTTTAAAGAGCGGCAGGGCGTTTGTCTGGCCTGCCTATTATGCTTCCCATGGCAGAGGCGAAATCAACGTTTCGAACCTAAACCTGTGGAAACAAAATTACAGGCATATTATTACGGATTTCCAGGTTACTGTTGACTACCTTGAAACACGTTCGGATATTGATACATCAAGGCTAGCCTACATGGGTTACAGCTGGGGAGGAGGGGTAGCCCCTTATATTCTTGCCATCGAGAAAAGGATTAAAACCGGCATGCTCTTTTTGTTTGGTGTGACACCTGTTGAAAGGTACACTATGAAAGAATTTGATCAGGTGGACTACCTCCCCAGGGTCAAGATCCCTATGCTTTTGCTGGGAGGCAGGTATGACTTTGACTATACCATTGAACAACAGCAGGCTTTTTACGATCTTCTTGGTACGGCTGATAAAGATAAGAAATGGATATTATGTGAATCGACCCATTTTATCCCTAGAAATATTCAGGTAAAGGAATCAACCGATTGGCTCGATGAGCAATTCGGTCCTGTCGAATTTATCTCCAGATAGGCTGTCTTAGATCTCAAATCGTTAATGATAATGTAATTCTTATTTGGATTGGGTATAAGTAGGCTTCAGGAAGGAATGTAAATATTGGAAATTCGATCTAAAACTGGAGTTACTCAAAATAAGTTTATGAAGGGAAATTAACCCTGTATCTCTTTACCATGAAAAAGCTGCCTAAATCTTTAGGTAGCTTTTTTTATTGATGTCATAGCAATTAAGGACGCTTGGAAAAGAATCACCTCCCAGCTCCCTATTATATATGTCTTCTGTTATTGGGAAGTGAATACAGATGTAGATAGTTCACTACCCATTTCACTGGATATATATAGGATAGGGCGGTGAGTGGGTGAATCCAGGATCAGTATGGAATTGGCTGATTTCCTCTTTTACTGGTAAAAAACGAAGGCCCTGATCCAGATCGAGAGTCATTCACAGGGCCAAACCAGCTATGTGGATTAAAGATAGGAGTTAACCAGTGAAAAGTCAACGCATTTTTTCCAGCATACAAGATTCATTTTATCTTCACTGAATGGCAAAAAAAACCAAAAGCTATTATGATTAGGGTGATGGGGGAAGTGTATTCTTACAGATACTTTTCATCTTCTTCCTAAATTTCTTCCATACCTCACTATCCCATGATGATACCCTTAGCTCCTTAAAATAATCCTCAAGGGATCCGTTCATCTCCTTCAGAAACATTGTTGCATCTATTGTCAATGTTTCAGTATCAAAGATCGTATCACAATCTCATCTTACATGCCAACCACCGGTAGTTTCTCCTTGATGCATAATGCCACAACGCACATTTTGATAAAAAGACTCATGATATCCACGTAGAAAATTGAATCGATTGTTCCTATCGAAGAATTGACAGAATGCTAATGCACTATTAGGTGACTTTGACCAGCCTTTCCAAAAGGATTCCACTGACTCAATCGTAAAACACGCAGATGCCATCATGATAAAGCCATTCTTAGTTGACTTATCATTAAAGGGAACAATATACCGCTCAGAAAATCTTTCCTTAAGGAAATCAGCAATATTCTCCTTTTCTTCATTGCGTTCCATTTCAAGGTACATTTGAACTGTAATCTTTCTTGATAGATGGGTTTCCATTGTATAACTGAATTTTATTCCCCGTTTATATTAATTGTCTCCATAATTTTTTAAAAGCTTTCAAGCCCCGCCTCAATGTTCTCAATTATTTCACCAGCTCGTATTTCTCGTTCGGCTAGATTTTCCAAGTCTGCAAGACTTTAATTTTTAAGGCAGAAGAGCCTGACGTTCCTGAGCAAGGTTATTGTTGATTAATGGATTTTCTTGATCGTGTTGTATCATTGTTTTTTATATTTGATTTAGAGTTCACCTGTTGAGGGATCATCATCCCAGGATATCAATTTCAAATCGTCTGAACTAGTTCTTACCGGTGTGACGCAATTAACATTAAGCAATGATAATTGTGATACATCCAAGAGTTTTGCTGTTGATGCTTGATCACCACTATCTCCAATTCTTACAAATATACCATTTCTTCGTTGGTACCATTTAATCAATTTTAAATCACCACCTCCTGTTGTTACTACAGAGAGGACTCCATAATTTCGTTGGATTAAGGCATTTCTACTAATTCTTCCAGCCAGATTTCCGGTATCGGCTATTCTTTCAATTATTCTACCATCAGTAGAAATTGAAAGAGCTATTAATTTTAATCTACGACTTGAATCACCAGTTTTTAATGAAACTATTAGTTGATTATATGGATTAATGGTGGATTGTATTTGTGTAGCCGTTCCCATTTGATTAGCGCTATCTCCCCTTCTGGTTATTGATCGGCCATTAAGTGAAATATTCCATACAATTGTCTTAGCAGATCCATTACTTGTCCTTACGGTAGTAGCAACTAAATGCCCTCTACTGGAGGAATTTAGAATACACATTGATATTTCTGACACGGAACCAGCATTATATCCACTATCATGTATTCGTCCTATATCTCCATTGTTATTAATACTCCAGGTTATAAGCAATAATCTTCCATCGGATGCACGACAAGCTGTTAATAATAGAGTTGAAGAGAGTGATAATATTTTAATTTGACTTGCCCTTCCACCCCTTGCTTCTTCCTGGCTAGTTATCATATTACCAGAGGTGGACCAACTAATTAACATTAGATTTCGCCCACCATTTCGAAAAGCTGTTACTACCTGACTTCTGCCTGGTATTCTAGTGATTGAAATCCTAGATGCTCTTCTAGCTTGATTACCGGAATCTGACAATCTTACAATGCCACCTTGACTATTAATCCGCCATATAATAAGCTTTAGATTACGATCTCTTGTTTTAACTGCAGTGACTAAAGAGTCTGCGTTTCTATCAAAAGGGTCTGCTCCCATATACACTGTTGAGATTTCTCTAACATAACCTGCTCCCTTCCGACCACTATCACTTCGCCGAATTATTCCTCTATGTGGATAGATGCTATTTATGAAGTTTATATCTTGGTTAGTTGGCAAAGTACTGTTATTTAGTGGACTATTTGCTGGATCTTTTGGTTCAATCATTGGTTTGCTAGAATCAATCGAAAAGTTCTGTGAGAATTCAGGATAATGCATAATCGATTTATAGTCGTACATACGACTATTACGTGAATCCTTAACGATTTTGAAATTTTCACGTATATCATCGGTATTAATAATGTTATCAAAATTTATAATTACATAGTTGTCACGATCGCTTCTCACATGTTCATGTATTAATCCAATTGCATGACCAATTTCATGTATTATTGGTGCTAAACTTGTACCTACTGGAACACATTTAACAAATGTCTGTCCTCTTTGTCTTCCCAAATTTGATTCACATACTCTTGCATCATTAAGGAACACGACATATTTACTCTCATGGGGCTGACGTTTAACAAATCTTAAATTTGTACTGTTCTCTAAATATTGTATTGCTTGATTTAGACGATTCAATTCTGTAAAATTGGCGTCGATCACATACGGTATTATAGCGCTTGGCCATAACTTACTCTTTGTTTTTATTGATGCTCCCATAGTATTGGTTATTAGTTGTGGTAATTTTGGTTAATGAATTCTAGGATGGATAGCAAATAAACACTATCCTTAATTAAGAAATTAATAAGAATTGTGATAGTCTAACCTACAATTTTTTATTGATCACGCAAGTATTAATTGTATATACTATCACTTGTTAATGTTGTATTGATGTCCGAAATATGAAATGGTAACCCAGTTATGCTTTATTTATCCCGCTAAGCAACAATATCATTTCTGTTTAAAAGTCAGTTTAAAAAAAACCCCAACCTATAGTTTGAGGATTTATCAACCAGCTTTGATTGATTAGGGGCCTGTAGATAACCTCACATCAATAAGGATCGCAGGCAATAAGTTAAGCTGTAAGTTCTGTTAAATCACAGAAAAGTTATAAATTCACGATATGGGAGATAATACCAACAATAAACCAGACATAGATTTTGAAAATGACCTTTGGAAAGCAGCCGATGAGCTTAGAGGAGCGGTGGCGGCAAACCAATATAAGGATTTCGTGCTGTCTTTGATTTTCATTAAACACCTGAGCGACAGGTGTGCAGTCCGAAGGGACGAAATTCAGGCAAAGTGCAATGATCCAAACGATGATTATTATACCACGGATAAGGAAGAGATCAGCTATATCCTGTCCGATCCTGACGAATACCTGAGCAAAGGTGTGTACATGTTTCCCTTGGAGGCTACCTGGGAATATCTTCAGGAGAATGCCGAGATTGATGATATCAAGGTCAAAGTTGATCAGGATACCTGGAATTGAAAAACCGGTGCAATCTTTTTTGCAGTCAGACCGGTTTAATTCTCGGACATATTTATAGTTTTCGTAGAACAACTAAAATTAAATTACATGGACAGAAGATCATTTATTAAAAAATCAGCGCTGGGATATTCGGGTATGGTTCTCGGAGGATTGGCAATCAATCCTTTGAAAACATTTTCGCGGCCATCTGACCTGAAAATTACCGACATTCGAG
>WOR8_10004053_pt1 | contig 14287 bp, 13 predicted proteins | sample DeeMarSeWOR38_10_FD_19890 | JGI IMG/M metagenome (IMG submission 19890) | reverse complement strand
GCGACTCCGATTGCCAAAGCCCACGATGGCGAAATCATCGTGCTTGGCGTCGTCGATGTTCCGATCAACCTTCCGCCCCTTGAAGGCATGCGATTTGTCCATCACAAAACGCCGCTTTTACGAAAAGCGATCGCGTACGGCAACGAACAGGGCATCGAAACCCGCTCGGCGGTCCGCATTGCCCATCAGGTGTGGGATGGTATTCTGCATACGGCCGAAGCAGAAAAGGCAACGCTGGTTCTGATGGGCTGGAAAGGTTACACCACCACACGCGACCGGATTATGGGCGAAGTCACCGATAAAGTGGTAAGGTATGCCCCCTGTGATCTTATCACCGTGAAACTGATGGGAGATCGTCCGCTCCGGCGTATACTCATCACAACGGCCGGAGGTCCTCATGCAACCCTTGCTGCCGAGTATGTAGGAATATACCATGACGCGGATGAATACGAGGTGACATGCTGCTACGTGGTGCCTCCCAATGCTGGCGAAGACGATCGCGAAACAGCCCGTCAATGGATTCAAAAAACCATCCGTCTTACGAATCTTGAAGGCAAAGCGGGCATGCGCCTATTGGAAGGTAAAAAAGTGGCAACAACGCTGGTCCGCGCGGCGGTGGATTACGATTTGATTGCCCTGGGCGCATCCAAGGAAGGCGTTTTCTCAAATGTTCTGTTCGGTGAGATTCCCGAAAAAGTTGCCCGCTACGCCCAGACACCGGTAATGATCGTGCAGCGCTACGAAGGTCCGGTCAAATCGCTCGTTAAAAGGGTGATGGGTTAGCCGGGAATCCGGACCGGTTACCGGGAGCTTTATAAAATTAATTTTATGAAAGGATTATTAATCAAGGAGGCTTCAAATGGCAGACAATAAAAAAACAATTACAAAAAAGAAACTTCCCGCTGGGACAGAAATTGCCAAAGATAAAATATCCGCGCAAGAAATGCCCGAGCGGGAAACAATCGAAACTCCTCAAACCACCGCTGAAAGCGAGAAAGAAAAAGGTTTTTTAGGTGAGGTGGCGGAAGATATCGGAGAAGGCGCAAAAATGGTAGGGGAAAAAGCGACTGAATTAACCGATATTGTCGTCGACAAACTGAAAAAAAGATTGTCGCAAGCATACGATGCCGGAGCCAAAGTCGTCGATGAGCTGTCCCAAGCTGCCCAGGAATACGTTGAAAAGTACAAAGCTGAATCAGAAATAAAGAAACTGAAAGGCAAAAAAGACCTGCTCTTTACGCGGCTGGGTTATTCTATTTTAAAACGCCACCGTGAAAAGGGTAAGGTTACGGAATCCTTTTTCAATGAAAAAGAGATCATTGATCAATTCAATCAAATTGAAATGTTAGATAAAAAGATCATTAAAACCGGCAAGCAACTGGATGAAGGAAATGAATAACGTCAAAACAGGATAAGCAAGGAGTCATGCTATGGGTTTGCTAGATAAAATAAAAGAGAGTTTGTTTCAGGGTACGGAAAAGATCACCGACGTCACCGGAAAGATAGTTGAAAAAGGGAAAGAGGTTGGTAGTGGAGGTGTGGAAGTCACCAGGGAAATTTTCACGAATATCAGTGAAAGAACGTCCGATGTGACGGCTCTGGCAAAACTAAAACATGAATTGGCCTCTTTTTCGAAGCAGTTGGACCTGGAGGCTTTAAATCTTGGGGGGCTGGTTTTAACCCTTCGCCGGAATGGCGAATTTTCCCCGGAAAACGAAACCTTCCAGAAACAGCTTAAAAAGCTCGAAGAACTGGACCGCAATTTTAGAATGAAACAGAATGATTACGAACAATTAAAAAAGAAACATTCCAGTGATTACGTTGTTAATAAACTTAGCGAGGACCTCTCTGCGGCCAATGCAATTATTGATCAGGTGATTATTTCCGAAAAATCGAATGTCGTTAACAAATTACTAAAGGAAATTCGACTGCCAAAAGAAGCCCTGGTATCTGCCATCAAAAGGGAAGAGGAAGTGATTATTCCGGATGGCAATGCACTTCTGAAAGCAGGAGATCAAGTCATTATAATTGGCAAAAAAGATGATGTAGAAAAAGTTGTGAAAAGATTCGCAGCAAATTAGAGTGTTTACCAGTTCTGCGACCCCCATTTCTGAATCCAGCATGAGCACGAAAAGTATCGACAATTTTATTTGAAGGTTTCCAACAACTCGGTAAATACTTTCGGATCAGTCTGCTGTGCGACCAGAGGCTGATCGGCAATCGCCGGCATTTGGCTTTCTAAGGTCGGTCTTTGGTTCCGGTAAATGATACCGATGGGAATTTTATCACCCCACTCCTGAGCCTTTTGAAAGGCATTTAAACGATCTTTGGCGTCGTATGACAAATCGGCATCGATTCTGTACACCCGATCGGAATACCATTTGAAGGTGTTAACGCGATTGAATGATACACACGGTTGCAAAATGTCGATCAGAGCAAATCCCTCATTCAGGATACCCGCCTTGATTAGATCCGCCAGGTGATCAATTTCTCCAGCAAATCCCCGTGCCACAAAGCTGCAATCGGAAGCAACCGCGAGCAAGAGCGGGTTGCAAGCCGGGCTCATGGATCCCCGGGGGGTTGTCTTGGTAACGAAGCCGGCATCACTGGTGGGCGACGCCTGTCCCTTGGTTAGTCCATAGACTTGGTTGTTATGGACCAGATAGGTGATGTTGATGTTGCGGCGCATGGCATGCAGGAAATGGTTGCCTCCCTCACCATATCCGTCGCCGTCACCGCCCTGGGCCAAAACTGTTAATTTGTGATTGGCAAGCTTGATTCCCGTGGCTACCGGCAGCGTTCTACCGTGCAGTCCATTGAAGCAGTTACACCGTATGTAATGCGGTGTTTTCGGTGCCTGCCCGATCCCGGACACGATAACCAGCTCATGGGGTTGTTGCTGAATTCCAACCAAGGCCTGCTTCAGGGCTTTTAAAATCGAAAAGTTGCCGCAGCCCGGGCACCAGGCAATGGGATCATCACTGTTAAAGTCTTCCAGGGTAACCATTGTTGTTCTCCTATTGGGCATCTTTGATCTGGTCGACGATTTCACGAGATGTGAAAGGACGGCCATCGTATTTCAGAATCCTTTGATCAATGGACAGCCCGGTTGCCATACTGAAAAAGTCAGCAAATTGACCGGTGTAGTTATTTTCTACAGCGATGATTTTAACTTTGCTGAGCTGTTCAGTTGTGACATGTCGAAGGTTAAACGGAAAAATCTCACTGTAATGAATCATTTGAGTAGAATTTCCGTTTTGATTTAGCTGGTCTACAGCCTCCTTGATGGCGCCGTATGTCGAACCCCAGCCCAATAAGGCAAACTCGGCTGGACCAGCAGGGTATATTTCCGGAGGTCCGATTTCCCGCTGCATTCCCTCCATTTTTTGCATTCGTTTGCGCATCATCTGATTGCGGATTGCAGCACTCTCGGTGATGTGCCCTGCTGTCGTATGTTCATCACTGTCGGCATAGAGAACCGCCTTTGTGTGTCCCGGCAGAATCCGGGGCGATATTCCCGAATCGTCAGCTGCATAGCGATTGTATTCGTGGGGCGAAGGTAAATCTTGATCGGATAAAATGTGACCGCGGTCAATCACGATGTCCCGAATATCCAATTCATCGACTGTGAAATAGCTGTCATTGAAATACTGATCGCCTAATACAATAACAGGGATTTGGTATTTATCCGCCAGGTTGAAGGCTTTTGACATTAGAACTACCGCCTGCTCAGGGTATCCGGGAGCAAGAACTGCCCGAGGAAAATCTCCGTGGCCGGCATGCATTACAAACTTCAAGTCTGCTTGTTCGGTGCGGGTGGGCAGTCCGGTTGATGGACCTGGTCTTTGGGCGACAACGATCACCGCAGGTGTCTCGGTCATGCCGGCCAGGCTCAGGGCTTCGACCATTAAACAAAATCCGCCACCGGAAGTTGCCGTCATGGCCCGGGCACCGGCAAAATTAGCACCGATGACCATGTTGATGGCCGAAATTTCATCCTCAGCCTGCTCAAGAACGATGTTGTATTTCTCAGCCCGGGAGGAGACAAACTCCATTATGGCGGTGGCCGGTGACATGGGGTAACCTGAATAAAATTTCAGACCTGAAGCCATTGCCCCCAGGGCCATGGCCTGACTGCCGGTTAGCAACATTTTACGGCGAACTGTTTTTGCTGACGGCACTTTCAAAGAAGGTTTTACTTTCGAATTCCGCCGAACAAAGTCGTAACCGACAGTTGCACTTCTTTGATTGTTTTCTACCATCTCAGAGCCTTTTTGCTGAAACTGCTCCTTTATGCAGTCCAACACCGGCTGCAGTTCACAATCCATCAAGGCAATGGCCGCGCCGGTTGCCACCGAATTGATCATAATTTTGCTTTTACCGGCTTCTGAGGCAATCTGGCCAAAGGGAATAGCGAAGTGATTGGGATTTTCGGATGTAAAACCGATCGCATCCGCATCGAACATCAGGACCCCATTGTCGGCCAGGCAGTCGATATCCTGTTTGATCGTCTCTTTATCCAGGGCAATCAAAATGTGAACCTTGTCGGCGATCGCCCTTACTGGGGCATTCGAAATTCTGACTTGATCAAAATTGTGACCGCCCCGGATACGCGATGCGAAATCCTGATTGATAAACACATAAAAGTCCTGTCGGACAAACGTTCTGGCAATAATTGAACTAATTGACTGAATCCCTTGGCCGGCCTCACCGCCGATTCGAATGGAAATGTCCATTTTATGTCCTCTTTATATTTTCTGACATTTTTTTGCCATATCTATACCGTGAATATTTAATTTCCATCATATATTTGTAACATATTCGAATGTCCGTTTGCGCAAATCCTACCCTAAAAGCAAGGGGACATCCGCATTATTGGATGTCCCCCTCTTCTTGATCCCCAAAAGTGCGATGGCCTTGAAATCCCTTTTCGCAAACCGATCTTTAAACCGAAGGCATCTATTTTTCACCAATAACATCTTCTCTAAAATCTGCCATAATGGGTTCAATCCCGGCGAGTCGGTCCAGTTTTGCAATGTGAATCACCGCATCGCCCTGGTGAACGAGCGGCAGGTTCAACCGGCCGATGACCATCCCGGATACGGGAGATTCGACTACTGTTTCGCGGGCACCGAAGGGATCCGCAATTACGCCGATCTTTTTGGCCTGGCCGACTCTGGCGCCGAGCGGGACGTTCATTTGCAGAATGCCCGAGGTCGGTGCGCGAACCCAGGTGGTGGCATCGGCGATCAGCGGCGCGATAACCGCTTTTTTGCGCGATCGGCTGTGCCTGAGCATCCCGATGGCTTCCATGACCGATAAAATACCGCGAATTCCGGCTCGGATGGCGACTTCATCGAATCGCAATGCCTCACCGGCCTCGTAAAGCAGAAAAGGGATGCCCTTGTCGGCAACCGCCTGCCGCAGGGAGCCATCGCGGATATTGGCATTTATGATAACGGGGACGCGGAACGCTTCCGCCAGCCGCAGGGTGTCCGGTTCTTTAATGTTCGCACGAATCTGCGGCAAGTTGGTCCGGTGATTGGAGCCGGCGTGCAGGTCGATGCCGTGGGTGCTGTTGGCCACGATTTCGTCCACAAATATGTTCGCCAGCTGCGATGTCAGTGAGCCTTTTTCAGATCCGGGAAAGAAGCGATTGAGATCGCGGCGATCGGGGGAGTAACGCGACTGTTGCAAAAACCCGTATACATTTACCACCGGAACGGCGATCAGCGCACCTTTCAGTTTTTTGATTTTTTTGAGCTTCATCAGTCGCCGGATGATTTCAGTGCCATTGATCTCGTCGCCGTGAATGGCGGCACTTACGAACAATCTCGGGCCGTCCTTGTAGCCGTGAATGACGTGAACCGGCATCGTCATTTCGGTGTGGGTATACAGACGGGCCACCGGCACCTGGATCGTGGCCTGCTGGCCGGGCTTTATTTTTAAGCCCGCTAATGATAATGACGCGCGCATCAACCTCTGCCTCTTGTACGGGTTTTCCCGGGTCCGGCGTTTTTTTCAATGTATTCGATAATCATGCCCGCAACATCTTTGCCGGTGGTTTTTTCGATACCTTCCAGGCCGGGCGAAGAGTTCACTTCCATGATGACCGGACCGTGATTTGATCTGAGCATGTCGACGCCGGCTACCCGGAGCCCCATTATTTTGGCTGCTCTGACCGCTGTCGACCGCTCTTCGGGGGTAATGCGCACATTCTCGGCCCGGCCGCCACGATGAAGGTTGGATCGGAATTCACCGGCGGGGCCTTTGCGCATCATGGCGGCAACAACCCGATTTCCGACGACCAGGCAACGAATGTCCGTGCCGCTGGACTCTTTGATAAATTCCTGCACCAGAATATTGGCCTTAAGACTTCGAAATGCCTGGATAACGCTCTGGGCTGCTTTTTGGGTCTCGGCAAGCACAACACCGACGCCCTGGGTGCCCTCGATCATCTTGACCACCAAAGGAGAGCCGCCGACGAGTTTGATAAGATCATCGGTAAAAATAGTCGAATGGGCAAAGCCGGTGACCGGCAGACCGATGCCTTTGCGCGCCAGCAGCTGCAGGCTGCGCAACTTGTCCCGCGATCGGCTGATGGCGACCGATTCGTTGAGGCAATAGCTGTCCATCATTTCAAACTGCCGGACCACCGAAGTGCCGTAGAAAGTAATCGAGGCGCCGATACGGGGAATAATGGCATCGAAACCTTTTAATTTCTCACCTTTGTAATGAATGGCCGGGTGATGCGAGGTAATGTTCATGTAGCAGCGCAGCGGATTGATGACATGAATTTCATGGTTTCGCTTTTTGGCAGCTTCAACAAGGCTTCGGGTAGAGTAAAGCTCCCGATTGCGGGAAAGTATGCCGATTTTCATTTTTTTACCTTTTTGGGTATTTCAGTTCGGTATGATTTTGCCAGTGATCTTCCGGTCAGGTAGGACCGGCCCGGATTTATCAGAAATCTATTTTCGACTGCCTTGCGGCCGAGGAGCATCCTGAACAGCATTAGGTCTCGATTCGTCAGGGTAATATCGATGGGCCAACTCACGCCCCCCATAACCGCTGTTGTTTGAATTACGTAGCGTTTCTCAATATGACCGCCTGAATCCTTTACCCGGCGCCGCTCCAGCACGGGCGCTTCACAATATCGTAGGATATCATTTCGTCGCTGCAGCGGATGAATGCCGAATCGCACCATTTGTCGACCGTCGGCATCAAACTCTTCCAGATCGAATATATGCATGGCTGATGTCCGGGCGCCTGTGTCGATTTTGGCCTTAACAGCGGGTATGCCCAATTCCGGCAACATGATCCATTCCTTCCAGCCGATAATGGCTGTGGGGGGGATTTTCTTTTTTTTCATTTCTATCTTTCCGTGAGTCGCCAGACCAAGTTGCCGTTTAAGGCAATGTCTGTCGATTGTACCGGCAGCTAAACCCGCAATGGTATCGAATCCGTATCGATGATGAATCGATTTGGCTTTAATCCCAATCAAGACGCGGCGAACGCGCAGGCCCCTAAGTCGATAAAGCCCAACCTTACTCATTATTACGAGTTTGGTCAAATATTAAGAAGTCCAATCGTGCCGTAATTGTGCCCGTCAAGTCAAATTTTTACAAATCGTTCCAGACGAAAACCAAAATGCCCGAAAAATTGTAATAGAATCAACTTTTTGATATTTGGATTCAATGATGCTGCTTTATATGGTATTGAACTGTGGTCTATGCATCAAGCCTGGTCGGATTTGAAACATGTAAGGAGGAGATCCATGAAATTAGCACTGTTTTCCATTGTGGTCGTTTTGGCACTTTCTTTCCCAGCAATTGCGGAGGATAACCTCAGAGTGGACCTGGAGACATCCAAAGGGAAAATCATACTGGAGCTGTATGCGGACAAAGCGCCGCATACCGTTAAAAATTTTCTGGTATACGTGGACACCGGATTTTACGACGGTACCATTTTTCATCGTGTCATCCCCGACTTCATGATCCAGGGCGGCGGATTTACCGCCGAGATGAAAAAAAAGCCCACCCAGCCCCCGATCCAGAACGAAGCGGACAATGGTATACCCAATGATCGCGGCACCATCGCCATGGCGCGCACTCAGGACCCGCACAGCGCCACGGCTCAGTTTTTCATCAACACCAAAGACAATGGTTTTTTGAATCACAAGGGCAAATCCCCGCAGGTTTGGGGGTATGCGGTATTCGGGCGCGTTGTCGAAGGAATGGGCGTGGTGGACGCGATCTCCAATGTCAAAACCGTTACCCGCGGCGTTTACCGCAATGTGCCGGCCGAGCCAGTCGTCATCACCCGCGCCAAGCAGGGCAAGTGAGATTCAAGGACGGCCTTGCCGCTGGGGATGCTTCTCTATAATAGTCAATATCAGCCAGGGCATTGTCTCAACTCCACCAGAGTGGCCCCCCAACCGCCGGCTTCAGGCGGCGCATCGCTGAAGCTCTGGACCAGGGGGTGCTTTTTTAAAACCTTGTGAACCTGCCGCCTTTGAATGCCTTTACCCTTGCCGTGAACTACGCGCACGGATGGTATGCCGGCTTTGATGCATTCACTGAAATATTCATCCAGAAGATCCGCAATATCTTGCGGTCGAAATGTGTGCAGGTCCAGGACATCTTCGATTGGAATTCGAATCGGTTCCATGACGAAATGCGTGATCTATTCTCTGGGGGTTGGACCCCGTTTCTTGATTTGTGGTTGCCTGATAGTATAAGATGACGAAATTAAACGACTCCGGAAGTGGAATCTTATAATCTTATATGCCTGTAACGAATCATAATTCTGAGCTTTTGTTCGGCGGACTGATGATACTGGCCTATCTGCTGGGCTCCATCCCCTGGGGCCTGATTTTAGGCCGCATCTTTTCCAGCCATGATATCCGTTTAAAAGGCAGTCGCAATATCGGGGCCACCAATGTCATGCGAGAAACCGGCGCGCTGCCGGGTTTGTTGACGTTGGCCGCTGATTTCTTAAAAGGGGCGATTCCCGTTTATCTGGCGGTTTTGTTATTTGGCGCCGCCAAGGCACCCGCCGATATTCTTTTGTCGGGGATCGCACTGGCCGCATTCTTAGGGCATCTTTATCCCCTATATTTAAAATTTCGCGATGGCGGCAAAGGCGTCGCAACCGCCGCCGGATGTTTTGCCGTGCTTTCCCCTGCGGCCGCTCTGGTCTCAATCGGCGTTTTCATTGTGATGCTGTTTGCGGTGCGGCGCGTTTCAGCCGGCTCGCTGGCTGCTGCGGCCACCCTGCCGGCGGCGATATGGTTAACAAACGATTCTGTCATCATGCTCGCCGCCGCCTGCATCGTCGCTTTTTTTATCGTTATCCGTCATCAGGACAATCTGAAACGCCTGGTGGCCGGAGAAGAACCCGAATTCAAGCTGAGAAAAAAATAACCTCCAAAACCCACCTTCATATTCGCGATAAGGCAGTATAGAGGTTCAGGGGCAAATAGGTTCAAAGGTTTAAGGTTCAGCGTTCAGAGTTGTTTTAACCTTGAGCCTTTGAACCCAGAACCCTCTAGTTGAACAGAATCCATAAGAAGGAAATGACACCTGCCAGGAAAAACTGAGTTTCAATTAAAAATTCCAACCGGATGCCTGGAAACATCAGGGCGCGTTCATAACTCAAAATAATAATCATAATAAAAATAGGGCAAAGGGTCAGCGCAAATCCCAGGCTTGAGGTCAATTGAAAAATACTCGTGACAACCAATGTTACGGTCAGCGCAGTCAGTATTATTTTGAGGATACGCATCGAGCGTTTTTCTCCCAGAAGAATCGGGATGGTCTCTTTACCCACAATTCGATCGCCTTGCATATCCAGAATATCAAAGAATGCGGTTCTGACAAACACAATCCCGATAGCCCACAACGCCACCAGCGCGTTTATCCAGTTAATGGTGCCGAATTTGGATAAGGGGGGCATGACGGCGGTGACAATCCCCCAGGCCATGGTAATTAAAAGTGTCTTTGAGCCGGGAAGATCCCTTAACCTGCGATATTTGATGTTTTTCAGCCGCTGCGGTACGACTCTGAGGTTGTAAGAGAGTCCCATGAGGCTCATGATCAGCAACGCCATAAAAGGAAATAAACCGATACCATATGCGATGATCAGCCCGGTTCCGCCTGCAATCGAGGCTAAAACGGCGAGCAGGGCTTTGTGATTATCATAAAAATTGGCTCTATCCGGATCGTTGTACCGGTCGGACCGGGTGTCGGTCAGATGATTGAGGATGTGCATCGATTGAACATAGAGCATTGAGATTAGAATATAGGGAAAGGTCTGATGAATGCCCTGAAGCTTGTTACAGGCATAACACAACGCACCGGCGCCGAATGACACATAAATATTGGTGAGCAAAAGCGCCCTTTGAACCTCAAACAGAAGCCGCCGCCAACCCTGCTTGCGTTTGAAAAGTAGTGCTTCCAGGGCCCGATAAACTTTTTTGATGACCCAGTTGGGTGTTGAGGCCCCGGCCGTTATTCCAATCTGGCGGGCCGAGGACAGAGCTTCCAAATCAATTGCTGTAAGATCAGTTTCGCTTTCAATGTGAAATGCGGGTTTGCCGCTTTGGCGTGCAATTTCAACCAATCTTTTCGTATTTCCGCTATTGCGACCACCCACAACAATAACCGCATCGACGGACTGCGCCAGCCGTTGAATTTCCGCCTGGCGGCCTTCGGTGGAATCGCAAATCGTTTCAAAAATTTTATAATGCGGGTGGTTATCAGCGGTCCATTTTTTGACAGACCGCCACAGATTTGTATTGAGGGTGGTTTGAGCCACGATGATGGCACTTTTAAATGCGGGAAGCGCTTGAAGTTCATCCAGATTTTTGACGACATAGCCCTGATCACCGCCATAACCGCGCAATCCGATAACTTCCGGATGATTGTTATCACCGACGATAATGGTCGCATAGCCTTTTTTAGCGTGCTTCTTGATAATCGTCTGGACTCTAATGACCCGGGGGCAGGTTGCGTCGATGACATTGAAGCCGACTTCTTCGAGTTGAGCTCTGGTTTGCGGCGGAACCCCATGCGCCCGGATAAGCACCGTACCGGAGCCCTGCTCAGGGATTTCGGTGAAAGCAGATATTCCTTTTTCTTCCAATATTTCAATAACCTGAGGATTATGGATCAGCGAACCATAGGTCGAAATCGGACTGGGCTGCTCCTCGGGGGAATCGAGCACCATTTCAACGGCCCTGCGAACGCCCATGCAAAATCCTGAAGTTTTGGCAATAACGATTTTCATTTCAGAGCTTTTTTATTTTTATTCGGTTTCGGCGCTGTTTTTTGGGAAGTCTGCGGGAAGGGCCCTTTTTTTTGGTGGTCGGCATCCAGCCCGTTCGATCTTCGGCTTCGATTTCCAGACCGTCGAGCGCAACGGCCAACCCAATTTTGTCTTCAAACAGGGGCGCACTGATCGTTGCCGCTGCATGGGCGGATACCGAATGGACGATCTCCAGATCCGAACTGACCACCAGCGCCTTTTCTCTTTCCTTACGTGCCATGCGTATGATCAGATCATCAGCGGATTCTCCCCTTCGTGAAAATCGAATGGCAATACCCTTTTTCCGGTCGCGCGGCTGTGAAAGAGCCGGGCCATGCCGGCCGTCAAAGACCACCGTGATGCGATGCGGTTTTATTTTACGGTAGGCTGCCAGCATGTCGACCAGGGCATCCCTGCCCAGCATGATATCCTGTTGATCCAGCCTGCTGAGGGCTGCCGATTGGCGGATAAGATTGTATCCATCTATGATGATATGAATGGACATCTGCGGTGATAAAATAAATTTTGAGTTCTGCTTTCAGGGCACCCATCATGCCGCTTAATTCTGGATGATAATAAACTATAATTTGGTTTGTCTGAGTCGCTCGATTAGGCGGTCCAAATCATCGTTGCTGTAAAATTCGATTTCAACCTTCCCCTTTTGGCCCCGCTTTTTAATCCTGATTTTGGTGCCGAAATGCCGCGAGAGGTCATCAGCCAGATCCATCAGGTAACGGTCCTCAGAGCTTTTATTCGCCCCTTTTGGCTTTTTCTTTTCGTCCTTCAAGGACCGAATAAGATTTTCGGTTTCTCTGACCGAAAGCCCCTTTCTTATCACGGCCCGCCACGCGGCGAGTTGCTGGGTGGGATTTTCGATTCCCAGCAGCGCTCTGGCATGACCCATTGTCAACGATGCGTCTAGAATGCTGGCTTTGATTTGGTCGGGCAGCTGACGCAGTCTCAAAAAGTTGGCTATCGCCGAGCGGCTTTTCCCGACCCGGGTTGCGGCCTCATCCTGGGTGAGTTTGAATTCGGTGATTAAACGGTGGTAGGCTTCAGATTCTTCGATGGGATTAAAATTTGCGCGCTGAATGTTTTCGACAATCGACAGCTCCAGCAATTTGGATTCGCTGATGCGCTTGATGATGGCCGGTACCTGGGCCAGTCCGGCTTTTTTAGCAGCTCGCAGACGCCTTTCTCCGGCAATCAACTCATAAGCGTCATCTGTTTCACGGACCAGAAGCGGCTGAAGAATGCCCTGTGCTTTGATCGATTGGCTCAGCTCATCCAGTTCATCTTCGGGATACTGAAGGCGCGGCTGGAATCGGTTGGGTCGAATAAGCGTTATATCGCAATAGAAAAAATCTTTGGGGTGCTCATCCGCCTGTTCAATTTCGGGAATAAGCGCACCCAAACCTCTTCCCAAAGCCACTTTTTTGCGTCTGACAGGTCCGCTCGCAGACGTTTCTGAGGTTTTTCTCTTCGGCATGTGCTTCACCAGCAAATTCGTAAATTAATTGTTATCCAATAACAAATAACCCATAACGCCGATTCGGTTTCAAGCCAATCGGGCATTTAGTATTTCTTTCGCCAGGTCAAAATAGCTCTGGGCGCCTGCGGATGTGGCATCATAGAGCAAAATGGGCTTGCCAAAGCTCGGCGCCTCGCTTAGCCGGACATTTCTGGGCACCATCGTCTTGAAAACCAGATCTTTGAAATATTTCTCAGCCTCTTCAGCAACCTGGTAGGCGAGGTTGGTGCGTTTATCGAACATCGTCAGTAAAATTCCGGCGATGCTTAATTCCGGATTCAAGTTTCGCTTTATGCGTTTTACCGTGGCGAGGAGCTGGCCCAATCCTTCTAAGGCATAGTACTCGGCCTGTAGCGGTATCAGCAAAGAATCGGCGGCGGTGAGGGCATTCACCGTAAGAAGGCTCAAAGAAGGCGGGCAATCCAGAAAGATATAGTCAAAAGCGTTGTGCAGGCTGGAAACGAGTTTTTTCAACGCCTTTTCGCGATCGGGGTTGGATATCATCTCCACTTCAAATCCGATCAATTCGACTCCGGAAGGAATCACTTTCAGGGAAGAGATCTCGCTGTCGACGATCAGGTTCGTAGCGCCGGCCCGGCCCAGCATACCGTGATAAAGTGTTTTTTCTATTTTGGACCTATCGATGCCAAGCCCCGAGGTCGCATTGGCCTGGGGGTCGCAATCGACCAGCAGCGTCCTTTTTTCGGAAACCGCTAAAGCGGCCGAGAGGTTTATTGCGGTCGTCGTCTTTCCGACGCCGCCTTTCTGGTTGGCGATGCAGATGATTCGTGCCATAATCCGGGAACGCTAACATAAAATATAATGTTTGAAAAGAATTTTAAAATGTGGCATTTTTATGCAGCACCGATATACGGTAAATTGTATTCAATGCCGTGGTATCATGAGTGCCGACACTTAAAGCCGATATATACGGGAGTTCGCATGCGTGTGTTTCGAAAATTGATGGGTGTATGGCTGACCGTTATTCTGGTGGTGGGCCATCTGGCACCCCGGGCCGTTTTTGGCCTGACGGTCAAAGAAGAAGAAAAGATGGCGAGGTCTTTCCTCAGCGTCATTTATAAACATTATGAGGTCATCGAAGATCCCGCCATTGTAAATTATGTCAACAAAGTCGGCAACCGAATCGTTGCGCATTTGAAAGAACCGTTATTTCAGTATCGTTTTTTTGTCATTAAAACACCGACCTATAATGCCTTTGCGATTCCGGCCGGCTACATTTTTATCAATAGCGGTTTGCTGATGGCCATGGACAATGAGGAACAGCTGGCGGGAATTTTGGGGCATGAAATCGCCCATGTCAATGCGCGCCATATTTCTCAAAAAATTGAAAGGTCAAAAAAAATCGGCTGGGCCGGAATGGCGGGGATGGCGGCCGGTGTCCTGATGGGGTTGGCCGGTGCGGGTGGAGGCGCATCACAGGCCATGATAAAA
>WOR8_10004051_pt1 | contig 14291 bp, 17 predicted proteins | sample DeeMarSeWOR38_10_FD_19890 | JGI IMG/M metagenome (IMG submission 19890) | reverse complement strand
CATGTCATACTATTGTCCAACCATTTCAGAACTCCAGGAACATATGAGGGAATATTTTCAAAAGCAAAGAAACTCCCAAAAAAGGATCTTGCAGGACGCAGAAGGAAAAAACTTTGTTGCTAATACCAATATTCCTAAAAGAATAGATAATTGTTCTGCACAGACTATACAGGCCTCTCCACAGCCCACAATTAATAATTATAACTATTACCCGGCCAACAATTCAAACAAAGTAAATACGATTTCTGCAACCAAAGCAGGCTTTATTACAGCAATTTCTGGGGGGATTTGTTATTGGCTCTACAGTAAATCTATAGCATTTGCAGATATAATAAACAGAATTCTTGGAAGGGCAACAGAGCTACAGCTAGAACCACAGTTATTATTCACAGGTATTATTGGAATAGGAATAATTATAATGCTATATGGGTTTATCCAAAGAAGGTAAGAAAATGAATAATATAAGTAAAAATACTAACTTAAGTAAAGCTTATATATTGACTTAAATTTCGCAACGGATAGTAAGGGCGTAATTCTAATGAACAAATATCTGCGGTGTTTTCTAGTTTTTACTTTTATTTCCTTTATGATATTTTCAATAGTAGAACCTGTTGTTGCTGAAAATAATCAGATAGTTTTAGAATTTTTTATTAGCAGTAAACCTTGTGATTCCTGTGATGAGAAAAAACCAGTTGTAGAAAAAATTGAAAATATATTTGGGGAAAATATAACTGTTGAGAGGTATCTTGTTCACAAAGATGATTATGAGGATAACTATAATAGATTCATAAGTTATGGATTCAAAATTGTCCCTGCAGTTGCTGTAAGAAACATTTCTGCTCCAGATTTTAATATACTCTTACCTTATGAGGATATCACAGAAGAAAATCTTATCGATGCAATTGAATATCATTTTGAGGGTAATTATTCCTATATCCCTCCAGAAGTTGATAAGGATGAGATATGCATCTCAACACCATTTGGTGAAGTATGTATAAATCTATCAGATGCATCACTTCCTATTATAACAATACTGATAGGTGCAATTGATAGTGTCAATCCATGCTCATTTTTTGTTTTGTTGTTTTTGTTAAGTCTACTACTTTACACTAAATCAAGAAAAAAGATGCTATTTGTTGGTGGAATTTTTATATTTTTTTCAGGCTTTATCTATTTTCTTTTAATGGCTGCGATACTAAATTTTATTGCAGTTGTAGAAAATCAGTATATAATTTCATACATGGCTGGAATCATTGCAATCATTTTTGGAATAATTAACATTAAGGATTTTTTCTTTTTTAAAAAAGGTCCTTCTACTAGTATATCCGATAAACAAAAATCAAAACTTGCAAAACAGATGAGGAATATTATAAAAATTTCTTCTATTCCTTCACTTTTTTTCTCAACAGTTGTTCTTGCAATTAGTGCAAATACCGTTGAACTTTTATGTTCATTTTATCTACCTTTTATTTATACTGGCACAATTCTTCCTCAATATAATTTAGGACTTGTTGAACAATATTTATATCTTATTTTTTACAATATTGTATATGTTATTCCGTTATTGATAATTGTAGGTATTATGGTTATAACATTGGGTCGTTGGAAACTAACTGAGTTTCAAGGTAGAATTTTAAAACTCTTTTCAGGTATTATGATTCTTTCTCTAGGAGCTATTTTATTGTTTAAATATGAATTATTAAATGATGTTTTCTCTATTATTTATATATTATTATTTAGTTTATTTACCTCTGTAATTATTTCCATTTTATGGAGATATAAATTACAAAAAAAGGAAAATTGAATTTAATAAATTGAAATTAATGATAATAATTGATATTTTATGACAAAAAAAAGAACATATAAAGATAAGAAAATTCAGGGTCAGATTGCTCTGGAAAGAATTAATAAACTTTTTTTAATGGCAGAAAACAAAGCACTGTCTGGTAATTTCTCAATTGCCAATAGATATGTTTCAATTGCAAGAAAACTATCTATGAAATATCTTGTACCAATTCCAAAAGAATTCAAGCATCGTTTTTGCAAACATTGTTATAGTTTTCTTTCTCCATATTTAAACAGTAGATTTCGGATTCATAGAAGTAAATTAATAATTTATTGCAATAATTGTAAGAAATACTCAAGAATTCCAATTAAATAATACTAAATAATTACATCCGCTAGGCTTAAATAACTTATCACTTATTACCGATACCCAATTCTATACCTACAATAGGGGTTATAAACTTATGACTACAGTATTTGATGTTCCATCAAAAGAATTAATAAATGCAGTTGCAAAAAAATTACAGAATGAAGAAGCAATTATAATTCCAGAAGCAAATCTTTTTTCTCGAACCGGAATTAATAAAGAAAATCCACCTGTACAAAAAGATTGGTGGTATACAAGATGTGCTTCAATTCTTCGTAAGATTTATATTAGTGACATTATTGGTATCGAGCGTTTAAGATCTGAATATGGTGGTAAGAGAGATAAGGGTTCAAAACCTTATAAAGCTAGAAGTGGCAGTGGTTCAATTGTAAGAAGGGCAGTCCAACAACTTGAAAAAGCCGGTTATGTTTCAAAGATTAAAGGTAAAGGACGAGTACTTACACCAAAAGGAAGATCATTTTTAGATAACACATCTCATGAGGTTATGAAAGATATTCAGGATTATTATCCTGAATTGAAAAAATATTAAGCTAAAAAAATAATGTTCATTAGGATTTATGGATGAAGAACTTGAAAATTTAAGAAAGAAAAAGCTTCAAGAAATGCAAGAACAAACCGCTCTTGAACAACAAATGGAGGAACAAGAAGAGCAACAAAAGCAATTCGATGACCAAAAAAAAGCAATTCTTCGAGCGATACTTACTAATGAAGCAAGAGAACGCTTGGGGAGAATAAAGATTGCACGACCTGAGATGGCTGAATCAATTGAAAATCAACTAATAATGCTTGCTCAGAGTGGTAAACTCAAAAATAAAATAAATGATGAAGAGTTACGGATGCTACTTTCAAAAGTACTTCCTAAAAAAAGAGATATTAAAATTAAAAGAAGGTAAAGACTGATGTCAACTCATAAAACGCTTGGTAAGAAAATTCGCTTAAATAAGGCTGCTAAAAGTAATAGACGAGTCCCTGCCTGGATTATGATAAAAACAAATAGACGTTTTACACGTCATCCAAAAACTCGTCATTGGCGTAGAAACAAGCTTAAGAAATCATAGGGAACAGGATTGTTATGGCTGAAGAAGTTGAAAGAATATTTATTATTCCTCTTAAAAAGAATGGATTAAAGTCTGCAAAGGCAGCACCATCTGCTGTAAAACGTGTAAAGGATTATCTTACTAGACATATGAAGGTTGAAAAAAAGGATATCTGGATTGATGATTCACTAAATAATGCACTTTGGTCTCATGGAAAATATAAAATCGCTAGTAAAATCAGAGTAAAGGCTGTAAAATTTGATGATGGTGTTGTTGAAGCATATCTTCCTGAACTTGAATTCAAGAAATCTAGAAGAGAACTACTCAAAGAAGAAAAAGAAAAGAAAGAACCGATTTTGAGAAAGGAAGAAGTTGAAGCTGAAGAGGGAGAGGTTGGTGGTGCTGAAGATTATGATATAGCTCCAACTGCTGATGGTGAGGTAAAGATTAAGAAAAAGAAGGCACCAAAAGAGAAAAAGGAAAAAGTACCAACCAAAGAAAAGAAAGAACTTAAAAAGGAAAAATCTAAAGAAGAAAAACCTAAGAAAAAATCTGCAGCAAAAAAGATTGAAAAGAAAGAAACTAAAAAGAAATCAACTAAACCTAAAACTTCAAAGAAGAAGTCATCAGCAAAAGAAAAAAAGTGAACAATCCATGCTTCAGCTCTTGGATTTTAATGAAAATCCCAACCTTGGTGTTTTTTGTAGAGCTAATGACGAAATAGCTTTTATAAGAAAAGGTCTTTCTAATAAAGTAAAAAACAAAATAATATCTGCATTAGATGTAAAACTTATTGAGTTGAGCATTGCCGATGCAACAATTATTGGTTCTTTAATTACTTTTAACTCAAAAGGTGCTTTAGTTTGTGATTTTATTGATGAGGATTCTTTGAAGATAATAAAGGATCAGGGTTTTGAGGTATGTATTATTAGTGATAAGATTAATGCGGTTGGTAATGATATTTTAGTAAATGATACTGGTGCGCTTGTTCATTCTGAATTAAAAGACAAGACAATTGAAATGATACAAAAAACTCTAAAAGTCCCAGTTTATCGAGGTACAATTGGTAATTTAAACACTGTTGGAATGGCTGCTGTTGTAACAAATAAAGGTCTTCTCTGTCATCCAAAAGCAACAGATGATGAAAAAAGAACTCTTGAGAAGGTTTTTGGAGTAAATGTTATGATTGGTACAGTAAATCATGGATCACCTGTGATTGGAAGTGGTCTTGTGGCAAATTCCAAGGGTGCAATTATTGGTAATTTAACAACTGGAATTGAAATGGGGCGAATTGAAGAGGCTTTGAATCTGTTCTGATATCTATTAAATTTTAATATTTTTATGAAAAAACTTATATACTTATAGCATATTATTGTAATGAATATATATTATAAAAAGGATGATAATATGGTCCATAATACACTATATAGATTTAGTCCTCAGGATGAAAAAATAATTAAGGTTTTTACAGAACTTGGCATGCCAAGAAATCTTGCAAAAACCCTTCTCTATATTTCACAGGTAAAAGAATGTCGTTCTGCTGAGATAGAACATGGAGCAAATCTCAGGCAACCAGAGGTAAGTGTGGCAATGCATGTTCTTCAGCATAAGGGATGGATTAAAAAAAGAGATTTGAAAAAGAAAGGAAAAGGAAGACCCGTCCATTTATATAAATTAACATCCCCGATAACTGAAATTGTAAGTAACTTTGAAAAAGAAAAGATGAAGGAAATAAAAAACGTAAAAGATGATTTAGATCAATTAAAGTCTCTACTTTTAGATAAATAAGAAGAATTATTTAATGAAGATAAGATTGATAATTATTCTATAGTAATTTATTGTTTTTTTAATAGAACGGTCCTCTAGGACCTATTGGACCCCAATACATACTCCACCAAATCTGGTTAGCGATAATTCCTACAACAAACATAATTATAATATAAGCCACTATGGCAACTATAATATATGGAATTTGTTGATCTTTTGGAGTTTCCATTAAAATTGGAATTCCAATATAAAGAATATAAAGACCATAAAGACCTGCTAGTAGAGTAAGAATTGATATTGGTGGATATATTAAAAAAATTCCTGCTAGTAGCCAAGGTGTTGATGAATAAGCAACAAGTTTCATAGCTTGCGTTTTGTTTTCTTTTGATTTAAAAGTTTGAGCAAAAGCATTCAGAATAAATCCAAATACAATAATTCCAATTATAGCTAATATATAATAAACAATTCCAGCACCTATTGCTGGACCTATAAATGTAGTACTATATCCAATTGCTCCATAACCTAAAATAAAACCAATAAGTATTGGTATACCAATAATACCTAGATATAAAATCATATCCATTGTTTCGAATTTTTCTTTTTTTGCTTTTTCAAGTGCTTCTTTCGGTTTTAATATAACAGAAATTGCTTGATTAATAATTTTCATAATATCCATAAATTTCTCCCCACAATAACTTAATTATTTAACAACCTGAAAACTATATTTTATTATTTTAAACTTCTGAAAAAATCATAAAAACATATCATTTCAAGAAATTTTTCTAATCAATTAATGTAGTAAAATTTAAATATAAACACGAAATCGCAGAGAAACATAAAATTAGTGGATAAAAAAGTAATAATTTATTATATATAATTTAGATTTGCTAACTCTACTGATTTTAGTTTGTATATCAGGTTGAAATCATAATGGCTAAATATGATCAAAAGGAACTAGAGAAAAAATGGCAGAAGATATGGCAGGAAATAAAAGTCTACCATTTTGATTTTAACAGCAATAAACCTACCTATAGCATAGATGTTCCACCTCGTTATGCATCTGGACCTCTTCATGCAGGTCATGCAGTTCATTATACTCATATTGATTTTGCGGCTCGATACAAACGAATGAAAAATTATAATGTGTTTTTCCCACTTTGTTTTGATGTAAATGGAATACCAATTGAAGAAAGGGTTGAAAGAAAATTAAACATTACTAGAAAAGATATTGACAGACATGAATTTATAAAACTATGTTCTGAATTTGCTGAAAAAAACATAAAAACAATGACTGACCAGTTCACAATTCTTGGGGAAAGCATGGACCCAACAATTTATTATCAGACAAATGCAGAATATTATAGAAGAATTACACAGATATCATTTATTGAACTATATAATAAAGGCCATATCTACAAGGGAGAATTCCCAGTAAATTGGTGTCCACGTTGTATGACTGCTATGGCTGATGCTGAAGTAACGTATGCAGAAAGAACAACTAAACTTAACACAATAAAGTTCTATTTTAAAGATAATCCACCCGAACAGGTGTTTAAATACCATAGCGTTGGAAAAGACGAGAATGGTGCTTATGTTGAAATTGCTACAACTAGACCTGAAATGCTTCCTTCTTGTCAAATAGTGGCTGTTCATCCAACAGATGAGCGAGCGCCATGGCTCTTAAATCAAATACTTGTTGTCCCGCTTTTTGACAAAGAAGTAAAAATTGTTGAAGATGAATCAGTAGATCCAAATTTTGGAACAGGTATAGTAATGGTTTGTACGGTTGGTGATAAAGAGGATCTAAATTGGGTTTTCAAATATAAACTTCCAATTGAAATGAGTATTGATGAAGAAGGATGCATGACAGATATTTGCGGAAAATACAAAGGGATGAAAATCATTGATGCAAGAAAAGCAGTGATTGAAGATTTGAAGAATAATAATATTTTAATTAAACAAGAGCAACTTGATCAAAATGTAGGTGTATGCTGGCGTTGTAAAACACCTGTAGAATTTGTAAATGCAGAGCAATGGTTTTTGAAAACAACTACCTTTAAACAGATGGTTCTTCAAAAAAGCGATGAGATGCATTGGTATCCGGAATTCATGAAAATCAGACTTGAAGATTGGGTAAATAGTCTCGAATGGGACTGGGTAATTTCTAGACAAAGATATTTTGCAACTCCAATTCCGTTGTGGGAATGTGAAAAGTGTAATGAAGTAGTTCTTTCAAGAATTGAAGATTGCTATATCGATCCAACAATGGATTCTCCACCTGTTGAAAAATGCCCGAAATGTGGTGGAAAACTAATTGGCTGTGAGGATGTTTTTGATACTTGGATGGACTCATCTATTTCACCACTCTATAATACATTTTGGTATAGAGATGATGAAAAATTCAAAAAATTATATCCAATGTCAGTTCGACCTCAAGCTCATGATATAATTCGGACTTGGGCGTTTTATACAATACTAAGATGCAGTTTACTTACTGAAGAAAAACCATTTGAGAATATGATGATGGGTGGTTTTATTTTATCTGAAGACGGAACACCAATGCATGCAAGTCTTGGTAATGTAATTGATCCAATTGAGGTAATAAATGAATATGGTTCTGATGCGTTCAGATGCTATGCAGCAAGCTGTGCGCTGGGTGAAGACAATCCGTTCAGAAAAAAAGATGTCATTCGTGGTGTAAAGCTCCTTAGAAAGATTTGGAACGTTCAACAATTTATTATTAAAATAATTAAGAATGAAAAACCAAAAGAAGTTGAACCAACAGATATTGACAAATGGATTCTAACAAAATATAGTAAACTTGTTAAAAAATGTATAAAACAAATGGACAGATATGATTACTCTCAAACAATGAAAGATGTAGAATATTTCCTTTGGCATGAACTAGCTGATCATTATTTAGAAATGATTAAATCTTCAATTTATGAAAATAGAGATGTCGAAAGTATCAAATTTACACTTTATACAATTGGTCTTGGAATTCTAAAACTCTTTTCACCTTTTATACCTCACATAACTGAGGAAATTTATTCTGAATTCTATAAAAAGTTCGAAGATGTTGAAAGTATTCATATCTCAGACTGGCCAGAATCAATATTAATTGACAATCAAAAAGAAAAATCTGGAGAATTTTTAAAAAGTTATATTTCAAAGATTAGAGCATATAAAAGTGGTCAAGGCATAGCTTTGAATGCTGAACTAAATGCTATTGCAACATACGCTTCAAAAGAAAAAATTGCACTTCTTAAGGCAAATGAATCAATTATTAAATCAACATTAAAATATCCAAAAAAACATGATTTTATTGATAGAAAACCAGATATTGAAGAAAAAATCATAGAAATAAAACCAAATTATTCATTGATTGGACCAAAACTAAAAAATGAAGGTAGAAAAATAATTAAAATAATTAATGAAAATCAGGAAGAATTGATAAATGAAATAGAAAATAAAGGAGATATTCCTTTATCTAAATATTTACCTGCAGGTTCTGCGTTTTCAGATGATAAGTTAATTCAAAATGATTATATAAAAATTATAAGAGATACAAAAATCAAAGGAAAAAAGGATAGCACTATTAAATCATTTGATGATTTCTATTTGGAATTTAGGTGAGTTAATATCAAAATAAAAAAGAAAACAATTAAAAGTTGGATTTACAAATTAATAGTTATTGCAATAGTACTTGCATTAATATTATCTGTTTTTGTGGTTATTATTAGATAAGAAAACTGTTTTGTTTTTCTCGATAGATATTTATATATAACCTTTATTCCTGCCAGCCAGGAACTTATATGGCTAAAAAGGAAGCAACAACTATTAATCGATGGATAATTGTAATCGGAGCAATAATGATTCAACTTGCTTTGGGTGCAATTTATGCATGGTCAGCATTTACTACACCATTACAAGGTAATGAAACAGCAATTTCCGAGTTTGCATTTAATAAAACTCAAACCCAGGCAATTTTTTCAGCAGGTCTTGCAACATTTGCAGTATTTACCATAATCGGTGGTAGACTGCAAAAGATATATGGTCCAAGGAAAATCGCTTTCTTGGGTGGAATTTGTTTAGGTTTAGGATATATTCTGGGTAGTTTTGTTGGTGCTAATTTTCTATTAAAGCTTTTATTTATTGGAATTTTGGGTGGAGCAGGTATTGGACTGGCTTATGTTGTCCCAATAGCAGTTGGAGTAAAGTGGTTTCCAGATAAAAAAGGACTTGTTTCAGGTCTTGCAGTTGCAGGATTTGGATTTGGTGCACTCATATGGATTTTAATGGCAAATCCACCAAGTATTCTTGGTTTTAATGGATTTATTACTCAACAAGCAGGACCCTTATCTTATACAATTGCAAATGTTGATGAAACTTTTAGACTGTATGGAGTTATATTTTTAATTTTAGTAATAATCGGTTCATTTGTTATGATTAATCCACCTGATAGTTGGAAACCTAAAGGATGGAAATCCTTATCTGATAAATCTGAGAACTCAAAAGAATCAAAAAGTTTATTTCCAAGACAAATGCTTAGAACTAGACAATTTTACCTACTGTGGTTAATGTTTTGTATAGGTGCTCTTGCAGGTCTTATGGTCATTGGAAATATACAAAATTTTGCAAAAAATCCGACGGATGGATTCATGGGACATGGTTATAACGTCGTGCAAGCAGTTGATTTTGCAGTAATTGGTGCAGCAGTATGTCTTCCAATTTTTAATGGAATAGGAAGAATAGTTTGGGGACAAGTTTCAGATAAAATAGGTAGAAGAAGGGCACTTTTATCTATGTTTTTATTCCAGGGAATAACTATGATTATTTTCTTTTATTCAACCTCAAATCCATATTTCTTTTACATAATTGCAGCACTCATCGGTTTCAACTTTGGTGGTAACTTTGCATTGTTTCCAGCTGCAACAGCTGACTCTTTTGGTTCAGAAAACGTTGGTTTGAACTATGGCTTTGTATTCATGTCTTATGGCGTGGGAGGAATTGTTGGACCAATTCTTGCCGGAGCTGTTCAGGATGCAGGATTAAGCTTCTTATATGCATTCATTCCTGCAGCAGCAATGTGCTTTATTGCAGCCATATTAGCAATAATCTATAATCCCGAGGTTAAATAAAAAAAATATTTAGATTTCAATAAATTGATATGATGATGATCCTAATCCTATCTCTTCACCAAATTTTATTTGTTTCATTGGGCTAACCTTATTTTCTTTTTCAAAAATGTCTTTTTTAACATTGTTTATCAAATCAAGCGATGCTTTATCAATTGCGACAATATCATCTGAAACGATATAACCGATATCTGGACAAATAATCTTGTTTTTTGTTGGATCACAATCACAGCTTTTTGCAATTCTTTTCAGTTCATTAAGATAAATTACATTTTTATTTTGAACACAGGCTTTTGCAGAACAAGATAATAGATATTGGAAATTTTCGTCTTTGTTTACAATTGCCCCTGTTTCACATGAATCAACACAAACTCCACAACCAAAACATTTTCTGTTACTTATATTCCAAGAATTTTCTTTTACTTTAATTGCTTCAAAGGGACAAACTTCAGCACAAATTCCACAATAGGTGCAAGCATCTTTTTGAAAAACAGGTTTACTGCCATGATGGATATTTCTCTTTGTTTCTTTTGTAACACAACCCATTCCAAAATTCTTTATAGCACCTCCCATACCAGATTGAATATGTCCCTTTAAATGAGTTAATCCAAAGATGTGAGATGCTTCAATAATGTGACTTGCAACTTCATAATTTCTTCCTTCAACTTTAACAAACTTACCATTATCGTCAATAACAACATCACATCCCACTTTTTTCTTTGAAAAACCATGAATTTTTGCAACTTTTTCATATCCTTTTTTTGTACTTCTAAGTCCTGGATAAGCAACTGTAGTATCATAAAGATAAGGTTTTGCATTAACCGATTTTAGGGCATCAACTACTAACTTTGCTAAATCAGGTTTTAAAAAATATTTGTTTCTGATTTCCCCCATATGTAGTTTTATTGGTACCGACTTTCCAGAAAAACTATCAATATCAAAATTTTCAAGAGCATCAAAAAATTTTGTTAAATCTGTAAAAAAGACTACTTTCTTCATCCAACTTTTTTCTCCCATTTCTTTACTTTTACAACAGTTCCAAGTGAACCACCGCTTTTAATTTCTTCGCGAATACGGTTTTCGTGCTCTTTTACATCAAGTGCACGATTTGCAATTTCCTGAGCAGTTTCTTGAGGAACTACAACAACTCCAGAATCATCTCCAATAATCCAGTCATCTGTTTTTATTGTTTGATTACCGCAAATTATTTCTGCACCAATCTCACCAAAACCTTTTGGTTCGCCAGCATTAGATGAAATATGTCTTGAGAAAATTGGAAAATCCATTTTTACAAGGTCATCAAGGTCTCTAACCGCACCATCAATTACCACACCAGCAAGACCTTTTAATTTCGCACTCCAAGTTGCAAGCTCCCCCCAGATAGCAGTTTTACCGCCATTAACATCAACAACTATAATATCTCCTTTTTCAGCCTTATCTATTGCTTCAATTGGTTTTGCCCAATCACCATCTAAGGTTCGAACAGTTAGTGCTTTTCCAACCATATGAAAACCTAGTTTTATTGGTCTGATTCCTTGCATTGCTCCTTGTTTGTGCATTGCATCGGTTATATTTGGTGTAGACACAAGTGAAAAAGCTTTTTTTAACTCTGATTTATCATATTTCTTAAAAAGTTCAGTTTTAATTAATTTTTTTTCAAGTATTGATTTCTTTATCTGTTTTGTTGCATTTTTTACATCCTTTGCTTTTGTTATTGCTCCACCAACAATAATTATACTTGCACCAGCTTTAACAATATCTGCGGTTGTCTCACTATTAATTCCACCGGCAACAGCAATTGGGACGTTTGTATGTTTTACTAAAGAAGAAAGGGTTTCAAGTGGTGTTTTACCAGTCATTTGTTCATCAATACCAACATGTATGCACAGATAATTTACTCCCATCTTTTGTAGTTCTTTTGCCCGATTTATCTTATCTTTTACCCCGATAAGATCAACCATCAACTTAGTTCCATATTTTCTAGCTGATTTTAAGGCTTCAATAATCGTACTATCATCAGCTACACCAAGAATACATACAATATCTGCCCCTGCTTTTGCAGCCATTTCTGTTTCAAATGCACCTGTATCCATGGTTTTCATATCAGCAACAAGTGTTTTTTCCGGAAAAGTCTCTTTTAGTTTTCTTACTATTTCCATTCCCTCGCTTTTTATAAGTGGAGTTCCAGCCTCTAACCAATCTGCTCCTCCATCAACTGAATCCTTTGCAATAGCTATCGCTCTGTCTTTATTCAGAAGATCTAGTGCTACTTGCAATAAGGGTTTCATCAAACCAGGAATAAATACTTTTTATTTATAAGTTATCGGCTAAAAAAGGTCTTTCTACCAAAATTCTTATATTTTAAGTAATCATATTATCCATGCCAATAACACGAACCTCAATTCTGTTTTTGGTAGCGGTGCATCAAATGAGCGGGATAATATCCCGTTCAAAACCGCTTAATAATTTTTTAACTTCTTTTATACACATTCATCTTTTCCTCTGTCATCATATGTACCTTGAGATAAGCCTTCAACATGCCATCTATAATTAAGGTTCTTGTCCAGTTTCTCCAAACGTCGCATTTCCTCACCCATATCAGACCAAACCTTTCTTGTTTCATCTGATAACCATTCACCAAGAATTCTCAATCTAGCAATATTTTCTTTACATTTAATTATCTCAAAAGTAGTTTCTTCAAAAGTCATATCCCTTAATCTTTTCTTTTACTCTTTCAATTAAAATTTCTGGGGTTAAATCAACCTTTTCAAAAGGGTTTTCAGGTAATCCCTTGTAAACTGCGTATATATTCATGTATTCGATTTTTTTATGTTCTAGGTATGTTTCCTTTGATATTGGTTCAAATTGAACTGTGGTTCCTTTACAATTGGTTATATTGGATATTTTTTCAGGTAATAAGCGATAAATTTCTGGATAAATTGTATTCCACGCCTTTTCAAAGATTTCAGCTCGTTCTTTGCGTTGTATTTGTTCTCTAATGATTTTCATTCCCTTATCCCAGATTTGTGACCCTTTGATATTATGTTTTTTTAAAAAATCTCTATCATATGGTTTAATAGTAACAGCAAATACTTGTCTTGGTATATCCTGTGTTAATTTTGTCATATAAAGTCCTTATATGAATGTAACACACAGGTTAGTAAAGAATTTTTTGAACTTAACATGAAAATCAAAGATTTTTTTCCTTTTTCTTAGATTCCCCGGATTCAACTTCCATTAAAACAAACCGAAGTGCAGTTATTAACTCATTTTTATCAATATTTGGAGCAATAAAATAATCAATCCAACTATGGTCTTCATCTTCATAAATTTCCAGTAATTTCCTCATATTAAAAAGAATATTAAAGAAAGTAATAAATGATTAGATTTACCAAAAGCTCTATATTAAAAGGTTCAGCAGTCTTTCCAGCAATGGGAAACGTTCCAGGAACCATTGATACCATAAAATTGACGATGTTCTTGTTCTTGGAATAGTAATCTCAAACTCAGACCAATCACTCTCAGCACCACATATATCCTTTGCTTTAGCTTTTATGATATATGTTCCTTGTTTTGACCACATATGTGTTAGTACTTTTTCGGTTCCAGATGGAACATATTCAGTCCAATCCGTTATTTTGTCATCACCCCAGTCAACAAAATAGCTAACATTATGACCTTCATAATCAGTAGCAACAAAAATATAATCATATCCAACCATTGTTTTCCCAGTACTTGGACCATCTATAATTGGTACATCCGGAGGTGTATTTTCACCTGTGGTAAACTGCCATACAGGACCATGTGTAGATGCACCATGCTCATCCATTGCGATAACCTGCCAATAATAAGTTGTTTCAAAATCAAGTGTTCCAGGGTCAAAGAATGTCTCATTGTGATTATCAGAAACAAGATTCACAGGTGGATTAACAACATCAAGATACACATCAAAGGTTACACTATCACCATCAGGGCCATCACACTCCCAACCTAGATCAGCTTCAACATCTACATCAATAGCACCATCCTCTGGTTATGGATTACTAGGAATTTTCGGTGGATTATTAAAATATGAACCAGTAATAAAATCCCAAATAGGTCCTTCGGTTGAAACACCATGTTCATCCCATGCAACAATTTTCCAATAGTAATGTGTATTATATTCCATTGTATCAG
>WOR8_10004050_pt1 | contig 14292 bp, 13 predicted proteins | sample DeeMarSeWOR38_10_FD_19890 | JGI IMG/M metagenome (IMG submission 19890) | reverse complement strand
TGGAGAAAAAATTGTCATAAACCTGAGCCAAGAGTCCCTTATCGACAATCAACTCCAATAACTCGTCAGGTACTTCTTCTAGGCGGTTATCCACTTTTATGTCTTTTTGTCTGAACTGAGGCAGATAGCGAGCCAGGGTGGGCTCGATAATTTCCGTTCTAAAGTTGCACCTCTGTTTGCGGAGTACATAGGTGCCGTGCCGAAAATGCTCCCGGCGAAGTAAGGTTTCCAGGTAAAGGCTGGTGCGCTCGTAGTGCCTTTCCATCTCCTTTTTCGATAAATCTAAAGCTTCAATGTTGTCCCCCATCGCGTGGTAGATTTCGCGCAACTTCTGACAGGTCCGATCATCAATTTCCGGACAGAACGATACCAGGTGGCGGACTTTTTCCTGTATCTCAACATTTTCCTGAATGCGGCGTCTGAGTTTTCTTAAGAATAGGCGATAGTAAATATTGGGAGAGATTACATTATGATCAATGTCCGCGACCAGTTGATTGATGAACTTAATGTGGTGCAGGTTTTGATGGATTAGCTGTTTCTGATGCAAGTTGTAGCCGATCCGGTTAGTGAACTTCTCGAGGAAAAAGCGTTGTTGCTCGCTGATCTTGTCAGCAGGGAATAATTCAAACATCCCGAGGATATCTTTCAAAGATTGGAAGGGCAGAAGTTCGCCCACCGCCCGGTTGCCTCGAATGGGGATGACATAAGACTTTTCTTTAAAGTAAGGGCTTTCCTGGACCACGACTTCTGGATTACCGCCAGAGAAATCCTTTTCAAGGCCGTTCATGCTGGAGCAAATTAGATTGAGAGTTTTGCCGTCTTGTCCCAACAGATATAAGCGCGCCTCAAGGTCGAAGAATTCCTTTGGCACCAGGGTACAAACCAGATAGAGATTGTCCAAAGTGGTGTATTCCTGGGCCAGGTCGAAAAAGGAGGCAAAGGCCTCTTCTTGATGACGCTCAAAGTTGTAGTTGGCATAACTTTCCAGCTTTTCTTTGACCCTGCCGCGCACTCTTTCCATTTTACTTTGGCCCATTGTCTCCTCTATTTCTTACTGAACCCTAGGGGGAAAGGTTCACCCCCGTAGGCTCTCCTCAGGTTGACTGACGTGGTTCAACCGTATTGCTCGAACCCACAAATCAAAGAAGATCCAGCAGTGATAACTTTCTGAATAGCCTCATTTATAAAGTCACCGGGACAGGAATTCAAGTATTAATGGCACTTTCGCTAGGTCAGCTACAGGAATGAGTACTTATCTTACCCTTGAGGGATGGTACCAGGAATAGGTAGGGTGATTACGAGGCTGGCCAGCTGGTCGGAACCGTTTTTGATAACCAGGTTGCCGCCATGCTGAGAGATGATTTGTTGAGATAGGGGGATTCCGACCCCACCATCATAGGCGGGCTCGCGGTAAAATGGGAATAGGAGTTGGCATTCATCTAGAGGTAGGGGATCAAGCCCGAGACCATGTATCTTGATAATTACATGGCGACCGTTGAGGGCCGTGGTAACTGTGAGTTCACCCCCTTGTTCCATGCCTCGCATTGCGGTTTTTAGAATGGAACGAAGCCCTTCCTTAATAAGGTGCCGATCCAATTCTAACTCAGGTATCCTGTCGCTTAGGTCGCTGGTTACCTGAATTCCCATATGATGGAATTCGTGGCTCAGTTGATTGAGAACCCCGGTGAGTATCCCGTTAATATCGCTTGGCACCGTGTGCAAGCGGATCCGCTTGAACCCATCCAAAACGCGATTCACCGTTCCTTCCAGACGGGAAACCCCCTTCAGAATAATCTCCAGGTAGGAACGATTGGGGTCATCCGAGGCCAGGCGTCGATCGAGCAAACGGGCGAAACCGCCAATGGAGGTGAGGGGATTGCGAATTTCATGGGCAACGCCCAGAGACATATCGTTGAGTACCTTGATTCTCTCTGTGAGTATTACCTGCTCTTGCAAGTGCTTTCTAGCAGTGATGTCAAAGACGAAACCGTCAATGCAGTGAATCTCATTGTTTTGTGGAATTGGGATAGCGTGGTTAATGATGTGACGCACCGTCTGGTCACGGTGGATAATTCGGTATTCCAGGGTAAAACTATTGCCCTCTTCTAAATATCGTTCCCTGCTGAGTCGAACTCGTTGCCGATCTTCGGGATGGATATGTCGGTCCCAGAACAGATGGTCTTTTTGGATTTCCTCATGGCTATAGCCGAAAACTCTTTGACAATATGGGCTAATATGGAGAGTACAGAGCTGGTTATTCAAACTGTAGGCCACTATTGGCGCATTTTCGAATAACCGATGGTAGCGTTTATGGCAGTCTTCAGGTTCTGCAGTTCGACTGGCGCTGGCAAGGCCACTGAGGGCAGATGTGGAGACTGGAGGGGGTCCCATCAGGTTTATCCTGAAATCAGATCTGACGACTAACCCGGGTACTTAGTCAACATGGTCACTACTAGCGGCGAAGTTTAGAATACTTTTCCTTATTTCACAAGAGAAAAATGAAAAAAACGTCGAAATAACCAAATTTTATGATCAACATTATAATTAACATACTTTCAACATTGGATACTGGTCTGTTGTCAGTGAGCTGTTTTTCGATGGCAGTGGCAGCTCAGGTTTCATATTCTGAGATACAAATTGAACCATTTTTACTGAGATTTGATATTATACGTTCTGCGACAGTTGTTGTCTCGGTGATCTCTGCACCTAAAACACCATGCCATTGCTGCGGAGGAGGTGTACCATGGCTAGTCTTAATAATCTTTTCTCAGAATTAACAGTAGGAAAACTCAAATTAAAAAACCGTCTAACCATGGCGCCGCTCTATTTGGGCTATGCGGGTGAAGGTGGAACAGTGAGCAGACTGCTGTTGGATTACTATCGCGCCATGGCTCAAAGCGGTGTAGCTGTGGTGGTGGTTGAGAATGCCACTGTTGATCACCCCACTGGTAGCGGCTCTAACCGAACAATTAGAGCAGATACTGACGATAATCTGGAGGGATTGACACAGCTTGCTGCAGTAATAAAGAAGGAAACCGCTCTGGCTTGTTTACAAATCAACCATGCTGGACGTTTTGCCGGTGCACCGGAACCGGTGGCACCTTCTGCGGTGGAAACCTTCGGTCGTCTTCCCAGGGCCCTAGGCAAAAAGGAAATAAGGGAGATAGCAGACAAGTTTGCTAATGCCGCTCTAAGGGTAAAAGAGGCCGGATTCGACCTGGTGGAGTTGCACGGCGGCACTGGCTATTTGCTGGCACAATTTGTTTCACCTTGGACGAACAAAAGAGAGGATGAGTACGGCGGTTCTCCAGAAAATAGGCAGATTTTTCCCCTGGAGGTGCTGGCTGCAGTCAAAGATGCAGTGGGAGACTTTCCAGTAGGCTATCGATTTCTGGCCGACGAATGGTTGCCTGACGGTTTAAAACTGGAGGAGTCTGCGCAGTTTGCCAAAAAATTGGCCTCTGCAGGGATAGCGTATATTTCAGTGATGGGCGGGACGTATGAGTCTTTTTTCATACCGGAAATTGTAGAAAGATCAAAGAATAAGGGATACATGGTCGATCTCGCTGCAGCAATTAAGAAAGAGGTTGACGTCCCTGTCATAACAGCAGGCAGGGTCGACACTGGCGAGTTGGCTGAGAAAATCATTCGCAGTGGGGAGGCGGATCTGATCGGCCTGGCGCGGGTTCTATGGACGGACCCAGAATGGCCTGAAAAGGTGAAGCAGGGAAGAGAAAGTGAGATCCTGCACTGTGATCCTGAGTGCGACACCTGTATGCAGCTGGTCATAAAGGGGAAACCTGCGTTTTGCGTACGCTGGCCGCACGAGAAGATCCGCACTTGGAAAGAGAAGTTCGTGTAGAGCGAGCAGCGAGCAGTAGGCAGCAGGCAGCAGGGAAAACTAGGCACTATGCACTAAACACTAGGCACAAAAAACTTGGCATTTAAATGTAGGGTGGGCACTGCCCACCAAAAAAGGTAAAGGTCGAGTGGCATTTTCCCGAGAAGTGATTCGAGAACTACTAGCCGGAACAGCCGCGCAGAGACTGGCTTTGAAGGAAGCCTATGCTGGACTGCCGGGAACGCGCTGTCGGCGTCGAACACATTGCTGCTCTCTCCTGCCCGAAATGAGTCTGCTGGAGGGTTTGGCAGCAACACAACTGCTGCTGGAGATGAAACCCGATCAAAGGTTGCAGGTGAGCAATCGACTGCTTCGTTATTTCTTTCTGAACCCGGTGGAGATTCTATCGTGTCCATTCTTAGAGGGTCATGATTGTCTGGTTTACCAGGAAAGGTTTTTCGGTTGTAGGGCCTACGGGCTATGGTCGAGAGAGTATTACCAAAAACAAGCAAAGCGCAGTCGACAGGCAAAACTGCTAGGCCAGCAGCAATGGCAGAGGTTGGGAGTTGCGCTGCCGCAGGAGGTTGTGGACTTCCATTTAAACTACTGTCCCCACGTGGAACTGGAGGGAGATGTAGCCGTGAACGATGAAGTGCTGGTGCAAACCTCCGATGTGATCGAGTCTATTTCAGGACAATTGGTTCCGTGGCACGATCAATTTCGCCAAGAGTATTTTTCTGATTTGAGTTTCCTGTTGGCGTCCATTGCATTGGGCTTGCAACAGGCTATTCAGCTTAAATTCGAAATAGTTCGCGATATTCTAAGTACTGGGAACCACGAAAAAGTTGAGGACATAGTCGACAAACTAGACGACTTCTTCGAAGATCTAAAGAACCGATAATAAGAATAAATTACCCATTTTTACCCACTTTATCCCGTACATAAAATGGGTAATTTTACCCACTTTGCGTACGGGACGTTTTGGGTAAAAAAGGAGACTCAGAATTATGTCCACTGGTATTTTATTTAACCGAATCTGTCTGATCACGGGCTCGAGCCGGGGGATCGGTCTGGGGGTCGCCCGGGTCTTCGCAGAAAACGGGGCAATGGTAGTCCTGCATGGCAGAGAGGAAGAGTCACTGCGTGAGTCTTTGGCCGAACTGTTTGAGCCGGAGAAACACAGCTATATTGCCGCTGATCTCAATACTCCGGAAGGTGCAGGAGTACTAGCTGTTGAGTTTCTCCGGCTGCACGAAAAACTTGATGTGCTTATCCATAGTGCAGGAATTCTAGGTCCTCCAGGGGTTCCTTTGGCTGAATACCCAGCGGAGAACTGGAAATATGTGCTCCAGCTTAACCTAACCGCCCCATTTCTAGTCACCCAGGCACTGCTGTCCGGTTTGAGAAAAGGTGACCAGCCATCGGTGATATTTGTTTCCAGCGGAGTAGGTTACAGGGGTCGGGCAGGCTGGGGCGCATACTCGGTAAGCAAGTTTGGCGTAGAAGGGCTCAACCAGGTATGGGCCGATGAGTTGGAGGCAGAGGGCATACGGGTAAACGCAGTAAACCCAGGAGGAACGCGCACCCAAATGAGAGCTGCAGCATATCCCCAAGAGGACCCCATGACCCTGCCAACGCCGGAAGATATAGCACCCGTTTTTGTCTGGCTTGCCAGGGCTGACACTACAGTTACCGGGAAGAGTTTGGAGGCCAGAGACTGGGTAGGGAGGGATCCAACGAGCTAGGCAATCATCTTTTTTCCAAGGATGCCTTGTTCTCTGCAATTGTGCTAGAGAATGGACAGAGTCAGTGGTCCGTAGTCCGTGGTCCGCTGAGCTCACTTCGTTCGCCGCAAGGCGCAGAGCGCCAGGCGCATGGCGGTTTTGCATTCTACGCTTTTCGCTCTGCTCTATGCGCTGTGCGATTCTATGTCAAAGTCGATGATAAAAGGATAATCGAATAGGAAGGCTGCTGATTTATGGCGAGAGTTCCTGTGGTTGATCTGGGTGAATGCGTTGAATGCGATGGCTGTGTGGAGGTCTGCCCAGAAGTGTTCCGCCATAATGAAGTCATTGGATATATAGAGGTGATCGAATGTGACACATACCCCGAGTTGGAGGTTCAGGACGCCATAAACTTCTGCCCCACCGGCTGCATTTGCTGGGAGGAAGAATGAGGTAGTACCTGGTGCTTGCAGCAACCCACCTCAGCCAATCAGCCCGGCCAGATCTTGGGGCCCAAAAACAAGTTTCTTGAACAGCTTCTTTTCAACCCCTTCGCAAATATTGAAATTTTCTTGGATAAGCCGGCGGAGTCTAGTATCCTCCCTGCCATATGCACCAACAATGTACTGCATGCGCTCTTCCAAGCTTACCACAGAGGAGTGCAGTACTCTCTTGTCGGCATAGTAGACAATCTCCTTCTCTAAGTACACACCGTCGGGAGAATAATCTCGCAGCCAAACGTGCTCGGCAACAATATCAGCAATTTCTTCGAACTGGTGCTGCAAGCATATGTCCCTCCCCAGAGTCGCGTGGTCCCCAGCGGTCTGGAGACACTGGGTCTTGCCGATATCGTGCAGGAGCGCGCCAGCTACCGCCTTGTCTACAGAAAGCTCTACACTGGAAGCAACAAGGCCTGAGGAGATGACTCTGGTAATCTCCGCAACCGCAATGCTGTGCTCTCTGATGTTGTCCAGCATCTGGTACTGGTCCATCAAAGCGTAGCACTGTTGCTCTGTTGGTATCACGGTTCGACTTTCCTTTCTGGCATCATAATACACATGATAATGCTGATAAAGGATACCAGCAATGCAGTCCAGAAAACAGCCTCTACACCCTTGCCGATGGATCCCCGGATGGCATTGAGGGCTGTGGAAGACAGTGACGCTTCCATTTCCGGTTGGAGGAATTCCTGCAGACTTTGGGAGAGCTGGGCCGCCAGTTCCGGCGGAATCTCCGCACGCAGCGGCGAATTCATCAGGCTTTTGATGGCTTTGGCAAGGTAATGAGACACCATGGCGCCAGAGATCCCAATGCCTATGGTCCCGCCCAGGGTTCTGGCAAATTGTTGCGATGAAGTGGCAACTCCCAAGTCACTCTCGTGCAAGCTGTTCTGCACTTTTATTAGAGTTGCCACTGAAACAAAGCCCATGCCAATGCCAATGGGGCAAACCACTATACTGAAGTAGATTAGGCCGGTGGTTGGGTTGAAAGTTAGTGTCAGAGCAATAGTAATGCACATGAGGATAGCGCCAGCCACACCCGTAAGTTTCTCTCCAAGTCGGTTTACAACCAGGCCACATACCAGGGCGCCGGCCGACCACCCAAGACTTAAAGGAACCATTACCAGACCCAATTCAGCGGCAGTCCTTCCCAGAGTGCCTTGAATGAAAAGGGGAAGGAATGCCAGCAGGGAAAATATGGCAAAACTACTGAAAAAAGCAGCGCCATTGGGCAGGGTAAAACCGGCTATCCGAAAAAAGTGAAGGGGCAAGATTGGTTCTACGGCCCGCCGTTCCACGTACCAGAAGATAACGCCGGCTAGAACCGAAAGAAAAGACAACCCAATAAGCAGGGGAGACTGCCAAGTGCGAGATTCGCCGAGTAGGAGAAAAGCAAATAATAACGAAAGTATACAGATCGTTAGAGTTAGGGCACCGAGGTAATCAACAGCTGCCTCTGCTTTCTTGGGGCGCGATTCCTGGAAATACCGCAGGATAAAGAAAATTGCCAGGCTGCCAACGGGCACATTAAGGTAAAAGACCCACGGCCAAGTCAAATAGGTGACAATGAAGCCTCCGAGTAATGGGCCCATAACGCTTGAAACTCCCCAGACAAAGCTGATGAGCCCCATCATTCTGCCGCGTTCTTCCGGAGCAGATACCTCCGAAACCACGATATAGGCGAGAGCAAAATTGCCACCGGCTCCGATTCCCTGGAGGGCGCGCAAAAACACGAGCTGCGGCATGCTATCGACCACGCCGGCAAAAACGGAGCCAAGCAGAAAAGCTCCCACTGCGAGAACAAAGAGCTTCTTGCTGCTGTAGAGGTCGGCAAGCTTGCCGAATAGGGGCAAGGCAATGGTTCTGGTTAACATGTAGGCTGAAAACACCCAGCTGTAGAGTTCGAGACCCCCCAGTTCGGCAACTATGGTAGGCATTGCCGCCCCAATAATGAGAGCATCAAGGGCACCCAAGAAAACTGCTAAAAGGGCAGCGATCAGCACGAGAATTCGAGATTTTTTGGTCAATTCTACTGGATTAGATATGGAGTTTTTCACTAGAAGTTGCTCAGTTCCTGTACCTACGTTCTGCTGAAGCTATAGAGCTTGATGCGCAGAGGGGTTCCACTGAAAAGTCTTTCCAAAACAGGACGAAAGACCTAATATACCAGTTAAGCCTTCAGCGGTCAGCTCTCAGCTCTCAAAAAAAATTAGAGCGCCAAGAAGAGTAATCTTTTATAGTTAAAGGCTGTTCATTTTGTTTTTCTAAAAGCTGAACGCTGACGGCTGAGAGCTGATAGCTTAACAAGAGGAAAGTATGAGTGAAGCAGAGGGAATGCATTACGAGGGAAACATCATCCGCCCTCCAAGCGAGGCATTTAGTATCCTTCTGCAGGTGACACTTGGTTGTTCGCACAACAAGTGCACCTTTTGTGGGACTTACAAAGACAAGCGCTTTACCATCAGGGATGACGAAACCATACTGGCCGACATCCTGTTTGCCTCCAAATACATGCGCCAGCAGTATCGACTTTTTCTCATTGATGGTGATGCACTGATAATCCCCCAGCCGAAGCTGGTCTGGATATTGGACACGATTAAGGAACACCTTCCCTGGGTTAGAAGAGTGGGCGCATACGGTAACGCCAAGAGCATCAAGATGAAAACTGACGACCAGTTGGCTCAATTGAAAGAAAAGGGACTCGGTATTCTTTATTTGGGAGTAGAGAGCGGCGACGATGAAACCCTTAAAAAAGTCTGTAAAGGAACTAGTGCAGAAAACCTCATCAACCAAGGGAGGCGGGTCAAAAAGGCGGGAATCAAGCTTTCGGTCACGGTACTGTTGGGAATCGCCGGACGCTCAGACTCGCTCAGGCATGCCAAGGCGACAGGAGAACTCCTCACCGCTATGAATCCAAATTATGTTGGTGCCCTCACTGTGATGCTTCTCCCAGACACGCCGCTGGAAGAGGATTATAGAGCAGGTCGGTTCGCACTTCCTGACACGCGTGAGCTTCTGTTGGAATTGCGAGAAATGTTTAAACATACTCACCTGAGTGGTGGCCTTTTCATGTCAAATCACGCCTCCAATTATCTGCCCATAAGAGCAGCACTGCCCAAAGACCGGGACAAGACTCTGGCGCTCATTGATGCTGCGTTGCGCGGCGAGGTTGATCTGAAGCCTGAATGGATGAGGGGGTTGTAATCAGGCGTATGCAAGAACCCAGCTTTCCAAATTTAAAGGTGGGTATTCGTCGCGGCTGGAAAGCCGCTCCCACAGGACGTCAATAAAGTGAGAAGCCAGCGAATCTAGTGGAAACTAAGACCTGGACCAAAGCCATAATCCATCTAGACATGGATGCCTTCTATGCCGCTGTTGAGGTTTTGGATGATCCGGACCTGAGAGGTAAACCGGTCATCGTCGGCGGCAGCAAGGAGAGAGGAGTGGTGTCATCGGCTTCCTACGAGGCCCGAAAGTTTGGCATCCATTCAGCTCAGCCTATTGCCACTGCCATGAGGTTGTGTCCACAGGGGGTTTTTCGATCTGTAAGAATGTGGAGATATATAGAAATCTCAAAGCAGATTTTTGAGATCTTTAAGCGCTTTAGCCCCTTGGTTGAACCCCTGTCCTTGGATGAGGCCTTTGTGGATGTGACAGGTTCTATTCGCCTTTTCGGTCCACCGGAGGTGATAGCCAGAAGAATCAAGCAGCAAGTGGTCGCAGAGATGGGACTCACGGTCTCTGCGGGAGTTGCCCCCACCAAATTTATAGCGAAGATAGCCTCGGATATTCAAAAGCCGGACGGACTTACCATTGTGCCGGACGGCAGAATGGAAGAGTTTTTGGGACCTCTGCCCATTGAGAAGCTATGGGGAGTGGGCGAGGCAACTCGCAAGACCCTTGCTCATCTTGGGGTCAAGACCATAGGTGACCTGGGGTGTATTTCTCGGGAGCTTTTAGATAGGAAGTTGGGAAAACATGGATTGCATCTTTATCTCCTGGCCAAAGGAGTAGATGAGAGGGAGGTGGAAACTGAGCGCCAGATTAAGTCCATTGGTCACGAGGAAACTTATAGGGAAGATATTCTTGATATGGCCGTGGTAAGAAGAGTTATACTTTCCCTTGCCACCAGGGTGGCAAGGAGGCTTCGTGGCCATGGTTTTGTAGGCAAGACCGTAACCCTCAAGGTAAAATACCATGACTTTGTGCAAATCACTCGCTCAGTCACCCTTAAAGAGTCCACCGACGACGGCAGGGAGATATTCCAGAGTTGCTGCGACCTGTTGGTAAAGACAGAGGTTGGTCACAGACCGGTAAGGCTATTTGGCATATCCCTGTCTCAACTTGAAGTCGCTGATGAAGAGAGGCAGCTCGCTCTTTTTGAAGAGACATCGGAAACGCCAAAAAGGAAAAGGCTAAACAGGGCCCTGGACGCTATTTCAGATAAGTTCGGCGATGAAGCGATAGTGCCGGGGACCCTCTTAGAATAGTAAGCAGCAGGCAGCAATGAGCGATGGCCAATGATAAATGTGAGATGCGAAATGTACAATGAGAAATGATAAATGACTGACTGGTGCGACTATTATGGAAGATCTACTTGAAACTCTCCGGATAAATGAGGAAATTGCCCAAAGGTTTTATGAAATTGAGATCAGTATTTTATCAATCCTCAATTTTAGAGACCTTTTCGAAAAGCTCCTTACCGAAATCAGAGAGAAATTCGGGGTTCCTTATGTATGGATTTCAATGATCGACAAAAGCGAGGTCTCAGACCTGCTTCAGAGTTTGGAATCCTCCAAGATTATCAAAGAACGGTTGAACGTCATTGACAAGAACACCTTCCTCAATCTGGTTGAGAATGAGACAAAACCGATTCTCATCAGCGGCGATCTAAAGCCTTATTATCAGCTGCTTCCCCAGGGGCAAATGTACTTCATTCGCTCGCTCGCCATTGCCCCAATAACCCTCGATGGGGAAATTATTGGGAGTCTAAATCAGGCGGACCTTTCCAGGCTCCGGTACCGACCGGGGATGGACACGCGGTTGCTTGAAAGGCTTGCAGTAAAGGTATCCATCTGCTTGTCAAACGTCACTGCGCATGAGAAGTTGAAATGGTTCGCCTGGAGAGATCCGCTCACGGGCTTGCTAAATCGCAGGGTGATGGAGAAGGTACTGCAACGGGAATACAAGCGGGCCGTAAGGTACAAATCCCATCTAACCCTGGCATTCCTCGACTTGGATGATTTCAAGGTCGTGAACGACGAGTATGGACACGACCGAGGTGACGAACTACTGCGGTATGTGGCGGACGTTCTAGAGGAGTTGACTCGAGGCAGTGACGTTGTTTCCCGGTATGCAGGGGATGAATTCGTAATCATCCTCCCGGGTACCAGTACAAACGATAGTCTCCTGCTTATCCAACGTTTACAGGACTATTTTCGGAAAAATCCCATGGATGTGGATGGAGCACAAATACCAATTTCCATTAGTTTTGGACTGTCTTCAATGGGGGATGTGGGAGTGAGTAACCCTACCTCCCTTCTAAAGAAAGCCGATGAGATGCTCTACAATGCCAAGAAGCAAAAAAAGCAGCAAGGTCTTGAGACTACGGCTTAACTATCCTTTCTTTAGCTTGTTTCCCCACCGCTCAACAGCCACCCCAGCATTCCAAAAGTGAGATTGTGAACCTTGGTGAAACCTTGCCGTTTGAGCCGATAGGCGACCACAGACGAACGGTGGCCCGTCAGGCAAATTACAACCAAAGGTTTGCCGGGATCTTGAGGTTTGAGTAGTTCTGGGTGAAGCAGCAGTTCGGGGTAATTCTTGGCGCCGTCTATATGGAAAAGCTTATACTCCGGCGTTGTCCTTACATCTATAAGAGTATAGTTTTCTACCTTCAAGCGCCATGGGAATAGGGGTTTTACACCCAAGGCCCACCAGCCAAACTCCCAACCGGAGATAATAATTATGATTACAATGAATCCTATTAGGGCTTTTTTCATTATTTCAGTTTACTTAAAGAGGGGAGGGACGAGGGCTAGGTGATCTGGTGGACGTCCAGAATTCTTATCCGGTATGTTAGAGTTCTTCCGGCAAGAGGATGGTTGAAATCGAGAACAAAATGATCATCTTGAATGTCGCCCACGAAACAGAGGCCTTCCTTACCAGGTTTTACTTCCACCTGAAGGAGCGTACCTTTCTTTAGTTGTTTGCCTTTGGGAAATTCCTCCAATGGCACCCGCAGCACCCTTGAGTCATCAAACTCACCAAAGGCTTCCTCAGGCTCAAGCATAAATTCACGTTCTGCCCCAGGATTCAGACCAACAATCTCCTGCTCGATTTTTAAAAAAACCTCACCTGAGCCAAATTTAAAGACCAAGGGGTTCTTGTTGTTGGTACCCAACACCCTGGTCCCTGATTCCAGGAAAGCGTCATATTCCATGGTTACATAAGTTCCGGGGCCAACCTGTGGCATAAGTAAAACCTCGTCAACTGTCGGTATCAGTAGCTTGAAATGGGCCTGGGAGTAACCTCTGAGAAATTCATGAGTTGGGATTATAACGAATTAGTGAGCGCATGGGAACTACGAATGTAGCAGCTTGGCTAGCCCGGTCATTTCATGAATTCAAGCCTGGGCGTGACTGCGACCGCGGATATGGGCATCCTTCTCTCCGAGCTGTAGGCTCTACCCTCCGACCTGTAGGCCATACGGGCTGGAAGCGGAGCCGGAAGCCTGGCGTCCTCGGGTGTTCCTTCGAAAGGCTCAGGACAAGCTCACTCTTGCGACGTACCTTTGAAGCTCCCTGCAGCCCCGCTAAGGCAGGATCTCCGCTTCGCTTCGACAAGACTTGTGGAGTCGCTAAGGGGAATGCGCTCGCCCTGTTGAATCCCGCCTTCGGCGGGTCCGCGTAGCGGAATTCAACGGGGCGAGCTAGAGCATTTTTATGAAATGTCCGGGCAGGTTGACTCCATGGAACTGAAAGGGGATAATGCGCAAAATTCGGTATGGTTAAGGTACGAAAAAAGTCTCCTTCTTCTACTGGAGGTGAGATATGCGAAAGATAATGGCGATTGGGTTGGCAGCTGTTCTGGTTGTTATGGTGACAGTTGCCCTCGGTCAAAAGGATGAATTAAAAGATGATCGGAGACTCCAAGATGAGCAGTGGCAGGAGCTTACTAAAGAAGGGGACGCCCTGTTTATGGAGACGGAGCAGGAGTGGAATCAAATGCTCCGGGAACAGCAGGAGGCCTGGGATAGGATGGTGGCTGAGATTAACCGCATCTGGTTAGATAGCCTTACCACCACCAAGACAGAGTGGGTAGACTACAGTGATCAGTACTCCACCCGTTCCCATGTGAACTTTGAAAAAGGAGATATGGTACTGGCCACCATGGTCAAAACCAGCCAAACTAGGATTGCTGACTTGAGCAAAGAGCGGATTAGGAGGCAATTGGCGAAAGTCATCTCCTCCAACAATCCATCGGGACGTGCCATTCTGGCTGGCCAAATCGTCGATAACAAAGGGCAACCGGTGACCCAACAGACACTGGACCGATATCTCAATGAAGAAGTATTCCCTCAGGTGCAGCGGGATCCGCAGCCCACTGTGGGCAAGGACGGTGTGTCCCGCTACAAGCTTTCAGTACCCATCAAGATGGTTGCCAATCATACCCTGGTACGGGCGCGTCCTTACATGCCTGAGGTAAGTCGTCAGGCGCGTAGATTTAGGCTAAGACCGGAGCTGGTCATGGCGGTAATTCACACGGAGTCCTACTTTGATCCCTTGGCGCGTTCCCATGTTCCAGCCTACGGACTAATGCAACTGGTGCCCATTTATGGGGGCAGGGAGGCCTATAAGTATGTCTACGGCAGAGATCGAGTTCTTCCTGCCAATTACCTGTATCAACCTACAAATAATATCGAATTGGGAGCGGCCTACCTAAATTTGCTGATCTACAAGCATTTCGCCGCAGAAACAAATCCGGTAAAAAATCTCTATCTGTCAGTGTGTGGTTACAACTGGGGACCTACCTCCATTAACCGTAAGATAATCCGCCGATACCCCACAAACAGCATGAGCCCAGAGCAACTCTACCAGGTGCTCCGGCAGAGGACACCTCGAGAAACCAGCGACTACCTGCAACGGGTAACGCAAAGAATGGGCATGTATCAACCGCTCTTCTAGAGACCACAGGAGCCATGCCGATTGTTAACAGGTGGTTGTCA
>WOR8_10004049_pt1 | contig 14293 bp, 10 predicted proteins | sample DeeMarSeWOR38_10_FD_19890 | JGI IMG/M metagenome (IMG submission 19890) | reverse complement strand
ATTTATATTCAAATTTATTTTATCTTGACTGAAGAATAGTAGTAACAAATTTTGCAGTAAAATCTACGATGGGAATGACACGACGATAAACAATTCGAGTTGGTCCAATTACACCCAGAATCCCGTCATCCTCTCCAATTTTATATGGAGCAGTAATAATGCTGCAATTTTGGATCAGCTCCTCTTCGTTTTCATCCCCGATTGTCACTTTTAGTTCAGGTGGAATGCTTCTTTTCTCCATGAGGTGAACAATGATATTCTTTTCCTCAAATAACTCGATCAATGTTGAAATTTTATTCACATCAGAAAACTCAGGATAATTTATAATATTGGAAGCTCCTGAATATATCAGATTTGAATAGCGGGAAAAATCAAAAAGTTTATCGGCTGAATCAATAAATAACCGAATCAATCCGGATTCTTCATCTGCAATATCTCGTAAGCGATCACCAAACGTATTCTTAATCTCAGAAATACGTAGACCTGAAAGACGCTCATTAATGACCTGAACCACTGTCTTAATCATATTTTCTGCAAGATCATGTCTCACTTCCAATAAAATCGTTTTTGCAACTCCATCTCTTATACTCAGAATAACCAACAGCTTTTCAGTGGACACGCGGACTATTTCAATTTTTTCGAGAATACTTTCGTCAAACCTTGGAGTTAGGATTACACCCAATAGATTTGACACTTTTGCCAAGACCTGCAGTGTTTTTTCTAAAATGAAATCTAAATCGCCTTCAAAATCTCCGATATACTCTTTGAATAAAATTATTTCTTCTTCTGAAAGCTCCGCCAAATCAACAAGATTATCCACATAATGCCTGTAACCCATCGTTGTTGGCCTGCGGCCCGCAGATGTATGAGGCTGATCTAAATACCCTTTTTCCTCAAGGTCTGCCATAACATTCCGGATACTGGCCGGACTAAGTGTATTATGGTGTTTTTTTGAAATCGTTCGTGAACCAACAGGATTTCCCGTAAGGACAAACTGTTGAACGACTGATTCCAGAATTTCTTGTTCTCGTTCAGTGAGATATGAACCTGCCATGTACTTCTTTACCTCTACAATTTCTCGATAAAATTTAGTGCCTATTCATTCGCAAGTCAAGATACTACTATCTTCAACGACAGTGATAAAGACTTGGTTTCATAGTGAGTTTCTAAGAAATAAATTAAAGGACTAATTATATAATTCTTATATATTTACCAACACTCAAATAGGCACTGAAAAGTCCAATAATCATACTGAAGAGAACGAGGCCTAAAAAGACAAGATTGTTTGAGATAACATAAGGATAGATATAGATTTGTACTAATTTAATACTATAATAGATAGCCAGTGAGGCCAGACTACCCCCTAAAAATCCCTGGATCATGCCTTCGACCAGGAATGGTTTGCGAATGAATCCTTCCGTAGCGCCGACCAGGCGCATAATATGGATCATATCTTTTCGGGCATATATTGTCAGACGGATGGTATTAAAAATTAAGCCAATGGCTATAATAATGATAATTATTCCGATGAGAGCGCCAAGTATATAGGCAATTTGAACATATTGATCGATCTTCTCAAGTAGCGGTTTTTTATAAAATACCTCATCTACATTTGCGAATAACTCCAGTCGATTTTTCAATTTGCCTATGGCTGATGCAGTTTGATAACCTTTATTAAGATGAATGATAATGGATGAGGGAAAAGGATTAAATTCAAGGACATCAAATACATTTTGACCAAATTCTTTTTCAAATCGTTTAGCTGCTTCTTCCTCACTCACATATTCAATTTCTTTCACCTCGTCCAGACTTGAAATTTTATTTTTAAGCTCATTTATTTCCTGATCGGTACTTCCAACTTCTATAAATAACTCGATTTCAATTTTTTCCCTTAAAAACCCTAGCCAACTCTGTAAGTTTATGGTAAAAATGACAAACATCCCGGTTAAAAATATCGTGAGGGTAATTGAAGAAACAGAGAGCGTGGTTGCCAATCGGGCCTTGAAGAAGCCCTTAAATCCTTCGTTTATGCTAAATAAGATGCTCATTCTTCTCTCAGTTCTCCTTCTAACAAACTAAGAGTTTGATGCGGAAATTGTTTAATCAGTGAATAATTATGAGTAGCCATTAAAACAGCTGTCCCACGTTTGTTTATACTCTCAAGAAGCTCCAGTATTTCAACTGCAGATTTGGGATCCAGATTACCTGTCGGTTCGTCAGCCAATACAATTGTTGGTTCATTCACAAGCGCCCTGGCAATTGCCACTCTTTGTTGTTCACCTCCGGATAGTTCTCTAGGATAATGATTTCTCCTATGTCCAAGACCTACTTCATTGAGGACGAGAAGAACTTTTTTCTTTATGACAGCGGATGAGACACCGGTAACCCTTAATGCAAATGCAACATTCTCAAAAACATTGCGGTCCGGTAATAATTTGAAGTCCTGAAAAACAACACCAACTTTTCTTCTGACATAAGGAATATCGCGTGGTTTAATTTTTGCCGAACTATATTGATCAACTATAATGGTTCCTGCATCCGGAAATTCTTCAAAGTATATCAATTTCAGGATACTCGATTTACCGACACCGGTTGGGCCGATGATATAAACAAAATCTCCCTTTGTAATGTGGAAAGTGATATGATGAAGAATTTGTTTATCTCCATAATGAAGATCAACATTAAAAAATTGTATCATTATTATATTTATCGCAAAGCAATTTTCGCGTCCTTACAGGTTTATCGATTTGTTACACTTAATTGGTTGATAAATTAGGGGGATTTTGACAAATTTTCTAACAAATTTTCTATAATCTCACACATAGAAAATGATTTCTTCCTGAATCACCTTCGGAGTCATCGTTTGAAAAATCATCGAAGATACCGATGACACCAAAGGAGAGTTCTTCTAAAACAGATTTAAGATAATCTATGCCATAAATTTTTTGTTGATGTTTTTCAAGATAGGTTTGTCCTTTTATAACGATCCTGAATTCGTTGTACTGACAATTATTCTTTGAATCATAGAAACTGTGTCTACAATATCCGTCATCCTCCCAGTATTCACTCTCATGAAAGTCTCCATAGTGTTGCCTGCAATGATCTTCAGAGACAATATCAAAAATAAAAATTCCACCGTTTTTCAATATCCTGTGAATTTCGATTAGTGATCTTCTCAGTGAATCATTATCCGTTAAATAGTTCAATGAATCATATAGAACCAGAGCACAATCAAAACAGTTATCTTTAATCGCCAGATGTTTCAAATCATTAATAAAAATACCTCCAACATCGGCTAATTTCTTTTTGCGGGCAGCAAAAATCATCTCCTTTGAACGATCGCTTCCATACACTTTTTTAATAGATTGATTTAAGTAAGATAGTATACTTCCCGTTCCACACGAGAGGTCTATTAAAGAATTTACTTCCCTCGATGAACGATGGATCAGGTCAAGGATATACTTACTCCATTGGTGATAATCTACGTGATCCATGAGCCGATCATATATCAAAGCGAGTTTGGAGTAGGGTTCATTCGTTTTCATCTTTAATTACTCTGGTGATTTTTACTTTAGCAATATTTTATCACTTGAATCATTTCTTAATGTATCTTGAAATACTTTTGTTTGCAATTCAATTTTATTGCTGCTAAACTTTTGTTGATGGTCTTTTTTAAGGAAATCAGCAAGCGCTTTTAAAAGACTAGGTTTTTGAAACTTATTAACCAGAAAAGGTGTATTGGGGATAGATTTCATGTTTACATTTATTAACACCTCAATCCTCGTGTTTGCATTTGCAATTGCCATTCCTCTATTTATTCATCTATTTAACAAGCAAAGAAAGAAAAAAATTAAGTTTGGTAGTATACGATTTTTGCAGATACTTGAAAAGCAACGACTTAAACGAATAAAAATTTATGACTATATCTTAATACTCATTCGTACACTTATATTGCTCTCACTGATTTTGGCCTTCGCCAGACCTACTTTTACAAGTAAATCTATACTTTCATCAAAAAGTGCAAGAACGACATCTGTCATTATATTTGACACCGGTATTAATATGAATCGGTATGATGAATCAGGTTCTCGATTCGCACGAGCTCAATCCATATTAAAACGGTTGATTGAAAAATCAAATCCTGAAGATGATGTGTATATTATTCAATCGACCTCCCCTGAAATAAAACTGACCAGGCAATTATCGATTTCTGAATTAAAAGGTTCTTTTATGCACGGAAAATGGTCATCAGTATTTAAAGAGGCCATGACCCTATTTAAGGAAAATCCAAATTTTAACCAGGAACTTCATATCATCTCAGATTTTCAGTTCATGGAGAACGCTTTTGCAGAATCGCTCCCTGAGTTCGCTGATATTCGTATCTTTCTAATCAAAATTGGTAGCGAACTTGTTTCCAATTTTGGAATAAAAACCGTTGAAGTAAAAAACCAGATTCTTGAGGTGAACAAACCGATTCAGATAGGAACACAAATTATAAACACTAGTCCTGAACCGGCAGATCCAGTAGAAGTTCATCTGTTTATTAATCAGCAACGTGTAGCTCACCAGAGAGTAGTCATCGAGGCAATGCAAACGAAACAAGTGGAACTCTCTTTCTCTCCAAAATCAACAGGTCACCTGAGCGGTTATGTGGAAATAAATGACGATGATCTCTTATCCGATAACCGATACTATTTTGCTCTCAAAATTCCTTCTGAGTTAAAACTACTATTTATCGATGACAACCCATCCGTCTTTATTAAAGCGGCATTATCTTCTTTAGCAGAACAGACGGATATGCAGATTATGACAGAAAAATACAGCTCCTGGACGAGACAGAATTTTTTAGCATATGATATGTTAATCCTCAGCAATTTTGCTATGCTGAACGGCGCGGATATTCAAAGAGTAAAAGAATATATGGAAAATGGAGGAGCAATCTTATTGATTCCAGGTCTTAATACAATGCCTTCCCAGTTTAATAATATTGTTTCGGCTCTGGGTATATCAGTGATGATAAAAGATTTGATAAGTTCGGGTAATAAGAACGAGTTTTTTCTTTTAAAACAACCCGACATAAACCATCCTTTATTCTCCGGACTATTCAGGACCGGAGAGCCTGCGATATTAAAACCAAAGTTTTACAGATACTTTAAAATAGCCGTTTCCCCACAAGATCAGATAATTCTTTCTTATCAAAACAATGATCCCTATTTAATACAAGCGGATCATAATAAGGGTTCAATTTTTATTCTTAGCAGTTATGTTGATGACGATTGGACTGACATTCAATATAGGGGAATATTTTTGCCTCTTTTATCCAGATTAGTTTATTTGGGTGCATCGAATGCATCCCAAATTCAATCTCCGGCGATTGTCGGGATGGAAAAAAATATCTTGTTGAATTATATATCTAAATCTGGTGAATTCTCTCTGAAATCGCCCGAAGGCGAAAAAAATCGTATTGTGCCACAACAACGAGATCAATATTTACATTTTAAGATGAGTAATTTAGACCATCCCGGATTGTACCATCTTTACGCCGGGGAGAATATAATCTACTCGATTCCAACAAATGTCGAATCATTTGCCATCCACAATCCCATCATGAACATGGAGCAGATTACAAACTTAGAAACCGTTCAAATATTTTCTGAAGATGATAATTATGAGGAAGCAATTATTCAGGCTCGGTTTGGATCTGAGCTTTGGAAGCTTCTTATTCTTCTTGCATTGTTATTACTTGGGTTTGAATTATTTTTTATAAAAAAAATGGAAGGTAAAGTAGACAAAATAACGACGGGAGCACCAACTTAATTTCTATCCAAAACTTCACGTACCTTTTTAGCCAATGTTTGGATCGAATAAGGTTTTTGCAGAAAATCTATGCCTTTGTCAAGTGATCCACTGCTGACAATACTATCTTCTGTATATCCTGATGTAAACAGAACTCTAATTTCAGGTAAAATTTTATTGACCTCCATAGCCAGTTCTTTGCCGTTCATTTCCGGCATGATAAGATCTGTAATAATTAAATCAATTTTCATACCGTTCTGATTGAGAATCTTAAGGGCCTTTTTCCCATTGATAGCTTCGTGAACGGTATAACCCAAATCTTTAAGTGCAGTTCCTACAAAATTTCGTACGCCGTCATCATCTTCAACGACCAGAATTGATTCCTGACCCAGGAGGGCGGCTCTGGTAAGAACCTGAGTTTCATCCGCTAATTTCTTTTCTTCAGTAGCCGGCCAGTAAATTTTTATCCTTGTCCCTAAACCTGCTTCACTATAAGCATAAATACTGCCATTATTTTGCTTGACGATTCCATATACAGTGGACATCCCCAGTCCTGTTCCCAAGCCTTTATCTTTAGTGGTAAAAAACGGTTCGAAAATTTTATCCCGGATTTCTTCCTCCATTCCGATACCTGTATCACTGACAGTAAGTACAACATGAAGTCCAGTTTTACTGCCTGTGTGCTTGGCAACAAATGCTTCATCTATGACGGTTTGTCCCGTTTCAATGATAATCTTCTTTTCTTCTGATACGCTTCCTTTCTCATTAATTGCGTCACGTGCATTCACGATCAGATTCATCAGTATTTGCTCAATCTGGCCGGGATCTGCTTTTATCAGTGGTATTCCATCTCGTAAATTTGATTCTATCATAATATCTTCACCTATCAGCCGACGAAGCATTTTGTCCAGACTTGATATCACACGATTAATTTCAATTATTTTAGGAGCATAAATTTGTTTTCGACTAAAGGCCAAAAGTTGACTGGTCAGCGTTTTTGCTTTTTTACCTGCACTGAGAATTGATATGATATCTTTATGGGAAGGATGATCGCTTTCAAGAGCCAGCATTGACATTTCAGCATGACCATTAATTACCGTTAACAAATTATTGAAATCATGGGCAATACCACCAGCTAAGGTACCAATCGCTTCCAGTTTTTGTGATTGTCTTAATTGTTCTTCAAGTCTTCTTTGATCTGTGATATCCATCTGAATACCCCAGATAGCATGCAATGCTTCATCTCTGATTGCCCCGAAATATGAGTTTCGGAAATGATGAAGATTTCCTTCCAGGTCTTTTTCCTCTGTTTCTAGCATTTCAGTTTTAAATCCATTTGAAACAAATTTTTCAAAACGATCCATTGATGAATCATACTCAAGAACAATTTCATTTGGGTATTTGCCGATTATATCCGATCGGGAATTTAAATTATACATTTTCGCTTCTGCATCATTACAATCGGTATAAATACCACCCTTTAATATCAAATCGGCAATTTTCTTGGCAGGAAGATTAGTCGGTATCGGTTTTGGGAATTCAATTTTCCAGATACCGACAAGACTGTTTTGTATAAAACTTTCATATTGCAAGTTTAATTCGTTTACTTTTTCTTCTGTAAGTTTACGCTCGTCAACTTCTCTGCGAATATCATTAAAAAGTTGTGCGTTTTTAAGTGCTGCAGATGCATAGATTGCGAAGGTTTCTGCAAGAGATAATTCATCATCCGTAAAATTAACCTTCATACGACTCAAACACATTGCTCCAATCACTTTTTCTGCCAGATGAAATGGAGCTACCATAATCCTTTCTTCAAGTTCCTCAGGCGTATTTGGGATCTGATGCCCGATTGATTCCGGGCCGGTTTCATTAAAGATTAAACCACGTTTTGATAGAACGGCCTGCCCGGTAAAACTATTGTTCACATCTAGTGGGGTCGATAAGACTTCCTCTTTGTAGTTTGGATCAATTGCAACAACAGGTCTGAGAGTTTTCAAATCTTTTTCAAGCAGATAAATCGCACAGCTTTGAAGGTTCAAAATCGTCATAATCCCGTTACCTATCTCATTCAGAACCTCTTTGATATCCAATATCCTGGTGAGATGTCTGACGGTTTTTAGCAAATTTTCCTGAATCAGATTTTTCCTGATCAGTTCTTCTTCCGCACGCTTTCGGTCTGAAATATCCTCAGATATGCATAGAATACCATCTTGCCCATCCGGTAAAGAAATCTTTTTTTCATTCAACTGCATGTAACAGTAACTTCCGTCTTTTCTAAGACTTTTTACCACATGGCTCAGGAACTCCCCGGATATTAATCTTTTTATATTGGATTCAATTCTATCAGTAAATTCAGGATGAACAACGATCCTCACATTTTTCCCTATCAATTCTTTGCGATCGTAACCGAGGGATTGGCAAAAGGCGGGATTTACATCGAGGATGCGACCACTACTATCTTCCAATAAAATTCCACTCGGTGATAATTGAAAAAGTGTGTGATAATGCTCTTCACGTTCAAAAAGTGTATGTTCTACCTGCCTCCGACCTTCAATATTTCGAAGATTTGCCTGAACGGCAATGATTTCCAATTTTTTCTTAATCGGAACACCACTTACTTCATAAGGTATACTTTTTCCCTCGCGTGTTATAGCATCAATTTCAAAGGTTGAGATTCGTTGACCAGATAACACTTTTTTTAGGTTTTTAAAAACCTTTTCAGCGGAATCTTTTGTCAGAAGACCACAAGTCGCAAGATTCTTGTTTACAATTTCAGTCCGTGAATAACCACTTTCTTTTTCAAATCGATTATTGATCTCCAGGAATACTCCTTTGTTATCGATGACCGCAATTAAATCCGCAGCATTATGAAAATAGTTTTTATACTCATCGATCTGTTCCGCATCCACCTCTAAATTCATCTTTTCTTTTAAGGAAGATTCCAGTTCTCGAACGCGTTGACGGAGATTCTTCAGCTCAATCACATAATGATTTTTTTCTTTTTCCTGAACACTCATAAATTAACCAAATTATGTGCAACGATACTTCCCGGACAGTGTAACAATTTTCTTGATCCGGGTTACAACACGGCTTATACGGTTTTTACATCCCGACTAAGCATAGCAAGCAGGATTTACGATAATAATCGGAATAAATTACCTAAACCTTAGAATATATTTGTTTTAGTGCTGTTTTAGTACTGACCATTTAGTTTGCGATGATTCTCATTTTTTATATAAATTTAAATTTCATACATTTACGTCAATTAGAAGTTTGATAAAATATTCATAATAGATCAGATACGAAGTTGTTATACAAAATATCTTTCATATATGAGCACCCTGATGATGGACATCTTGCTCGAGGAGGAGTACAATGCAAAAGATCTTTATCACTATTTTTATTACAATACTTTTTACGTCTTTTTTTATAGCATGCCAGACAACTATGCAGTATTCCCTTGATGAAAAAGGATTACAGAAGTTTATTGCAGATTACGAAGAAATTGTTGAACCATTAATGAAAAAACGTAATCAGGCAGAGTGGGATGCATATACGACAGGAAAACAAGAATTTTTTGATTCGGTAACAAATTATTCTTTAAAAATCGATTCGATTCATCAGAAAAACAACCATTATTTGTATTTGAATAAATTAAAAGAAGAAAATTCAATTCTTGATCCGCAACTGAAACGCCAGTTGGACATATTACACACAGAATATCTGGAAGGACAGATTAATCCGGAATTGAATAAGGAAATCACTCAACTGGCCTCAAAAATAGAGGGGATCTTTGCCAATTTCAGAACATCCCTCGATGGCAAGACGTATACCGATAATCAGGTCACTGAAATCTTGAAGACAAAAATAGATCTTGTATTTCGGGAGCAAATTTGGCGGGCACAAAAAGCACTCGGTAACGAGGTTGCTGAGTATATCAGAACACTGGCAAAGTTAAGAAACAAAGCTGCAAGTGAACTTGGATATAAAAATTATTTTTACATGGCAATGGATAGCAAAGAACTAAATCCGGATGAAGTGAATTCGATATTTCAGGAACTTCATACCTTAACTGAAAAACCTTATCGTAAAATGTATAGCGATATTGTTCAAGTTTTTAGTCAGAGATATGGTATTACCCCCGATGAAATCCGCCCCTGGCATTTTGAAGACCTTTTTGCTCAGAGTGCTCCCGCAATATTCGAGATTAATCTCGATCAGTACTATAAAAATTCAAATATTCCTGACATCGCCAATACTTTTTATGTTTCTGCCAAAATTCCTGTTCACGATATTCTTGAAAGGAGCGATTTATATGAAAGAGAAGGCAAAAATCAGCACGCCTTTTCATTTTGTATAGATCGAAAACAGGATATCCGGATTTTGTGTAATATTGTTCCAAATGAGCGCTGGATGGAAACAATGCTTCACGAACTCGGACATGCGATCTATGATAAATATATTGATCAGACACTTCCTTTCCTGTTGCGTGAACCTGCTCATCCATTTACAACTGAAGGTGTGGCGATGTTTTTTGGAAGTTATGCTTCAAATGCCAATTGGATGAAAGAGGCATTGAAAATTTCAGACAAGGAAAAAACTAAAATTGAAGAAGTAACCCGTGCGAACCTTCGTCTCTCAAAACTAATTTTTGCCCGCTGGAGTATGGTTGTATTCAATTTCGAGAAAAATTTCTACCAAAATCCTGATCAGGATTTAAACAAGCTCTGGTGGGATCTTGTTGAAAAATATCAACTGATAAAACGACCTGAGAATCCTGTTGGATCGGAATGGGCTACCAAAATTCATATTGCGACATATCCCGTTTATTATCAGAACTATCAACTGGGCGAACTTTTTGCTTCACAAATTTTGAATTTTATTGCACAAAAATACTACAAAAATGCACACATTGATCAGGTTATCTTTTGGCAAAAACCCGACGCTGGAGATTATCTAAAGGATAAAGTTTTTGCTGCTGCTAAAAAACTTCCTTGGAGTGATATGATAAAGGAAGCAACCGGAGAACCATTAAGCGCTCGTTATTTTGTCAATCAATATGTCACTTCTCAATAATGATGACACGTTGTATGAATATTGCAAATATAACATATGACATAGGTGAAAGGGTGTCTGATGAAAATCATTTATTATTTCATCCCGTTGTTTATCTTACTTATAATTGCTTGTGGTAAAGACATGGCTGGTCATAAGCAACCCAACTGGATCTCCGCATCAGCAGAGAAGATGAAGAAAGAACTCCTTGCGACATTTGGTAAAGAGCAAACGAATCGTATTCAGACCGGCATTCAACAGGTTAATAACTTTTGGCGTGATGAAGACGGAGATGCGGATATTTATGAATCATTTATTCGAACCAATTTTGCCGCAGATAAAGAGACCTTAGACTCGATGTTTTTCCGGTTTCAGGAACATCTGGAAATTCTTAACGGTCATTTAGACCGGATTATTTTGAATTTTCGTGAACAGGCGGATCTTGACAAAGGCAAAATTTACCCGTTTGATGAAATTTTTGCTGCTTATGCCCCTGGTGCCCATGTCACTGCAGACTTTTTTAAGAATAAACTGGCTTTTATTGCCCTGTTGAATTTTCCCCTGAGCGATCTTGATCAACGATCGACAGAAGGAATGAACTGGTCTCGTCGACAATGGGCTGAGAACAGACTGGTTTCCAGATTTAATGCCCGTGTTCCCGCCGCAATTCAGATGGAAATATCAAGAGTATCTTCAGAATCTGAACAATATATAGCCGGATACAACATCTGGATGCATCATCTGCTCAATGAAGATGGTAAAAGACTATTTCCGTCCAAAATGAGATTGCTCTCACACTGGAATCTTCGTGATGAATTAAAAGCCCATTATGCCAGAGGAATTGACGGGCTCCCCAATCAGCTCATGATTCAGAAGGTTATGGAAAGGATCGTTGATCAGACGATTCCCCAGGTTGTTATTGATAATCCTGCAATAGACTGGAATCCTTTTACCAATGAAGTTTTTAAAACAGACGTTATGGATTCAGGTGAAGACTTAGAAGCTGTATCAGATGTTAATACCTCACCTGAACCTGATTTACGATATGAAATGCTTCTAAAAAATTTTGTTGCGCAAAAATCAGCTGATATATACTGGCCAACTATGCCAAATTTTATACAAAGACGTTTTGATCAGGGACGGGAGATTCCCGAAATAAGGGTAAAGGAAATGTTTGCTGCTGTTCTTACATCTGCTCATTTTAGCGATGTAGCCGATCTTATTCGTAAAAATCTGGGACGGGATCTCGAACCTTTTGATATATGGTACAATGGATTCAGACCGCGAACGAAATATTCTGAAGAACAATTGAACAATATCGTTTCTGAAAAATATCCTGATGCGGGCGCCTTTAAAAAGGACATTCCCCGGATGTTAAGAGAACTTGGATTTGCCAGAGATCGAATTTCAGAAATTGCGCCACTGATAGAAGTTGAGCCAGCCCGCGGTTCAGGTCATGCCTGGGGCGCTCAAATGAAAGGTGCGGCGGCACATCTCAGAACCAGGATCGGTCAGCAAGGAATGGATTATAAGGGATATAATATAGCTGTTCATGAATTAGGCCATAATGTGGAACAGGTGATCTCATTGAATAATATAGATTATTCTCTTTTAAACGGTGTTCCAAACACAGCGTTTACCGAAGCACTTGCTTTTGTTTTTCAAGCCCGTGATCTGGAACTTCTCGGCCTGGAAAATCCTGACGCAGGGGGAGAAGCGATGAAGACGCTCAATGATTTCTGGGCCACCTGTGAAATAGCCGGTGTTGCGCTGGTTGATGTCGCCGTTTGGCACTGGATGTATGAACACCCTGGAGCCACTGCAAAAGAGTTACGTGATGCAACCTTACGTATATCAAAAGAGATGTGGAACACATATTTTGCACCGGTGTTCGGTAAAAAGGATTCCTATTTACTGGGTATTTATTCTCACATGATATCCTATCCGCTCTATCTTGCTGACTATCCTCTGGGACATTTGATTGCTTATCAAATTGAAGAACGCATGAGTTCTGCCGGATCGATTGGCGAGGAATTTGACCGAATAGCGCAGATCGGCAACATCGCTCCGGACTTATGGATGATGGAAGCCACGGGTGCAAAAGTGGGCCCAGAGGCCTTAATCTCGGCAACTGAAAAAGCATTAGAAGAAATAATAAAAGAACAATAACGACCGTTGCTTTTTTATTTTAACCTATTAGTTTAAAAGATGATTAATTTTTAATTTGAGCTTTTGGGATACAAACCTCAACAGACGTTCCCGATTGATAATCACTGGTTACCAGGATACGTCCATTCATTTCTTTAACCAGTCCAAAGACAATCGATAATCCCAGGCCTGTGCCTTCTCCAAGATTTTTCGTCGTAAAAAATGGATCAAAGATATTGACTTTTTGTTCTTTATTCATTCCTATCCCATTATCCTTTATACAAAGAACAATTTCATTCTTGTCCCGATAGATATGGATATCTATTTCTTTCCGGTAGGTTTTATTGATTTGTTTTTCTTTTTCAAGCAATGCATCTTTCGCATTCGACAACAAATTAAAAACAATTTGTTCATATTTATAAGGATTACCTCTGACTTTCCCAACCCGTTTATTCAATCTGAGATTGATAAATATTTCCTTCTTCAGATACTGTTTTCCAATAAGTGAAAGTGCATTTTCAATAACCGTCTCAGGTTTAAAATGCTCGTCAACTGCGTTTTTTTGCTGACTGGCAAAAATTCTTACATGATCAATAATACTTTTTGCCCGATCGACACTCTGGTAAATTTCAGAGATATTCTCTCTCATCACTGAACTGTCAATTTTTAACTCCCGTATATCCAGATCAAGTGATTCAGCTGACAACTTTATTGCCTGTAGAGGTTGATTAATCTCATGAGCTAGTCCTGCCGCCAGTTCACCAAGTGAAGACAAATTTGCCTGATGAAAGATAATTTCCTGCTGTTCCTGGTGCTTTTTGAGAGCATCCTGAACCTTTCTTTCCAATACAATAGTTGCTTTTTTCTTTGCCTTGAAACGATTGTAACTAAAAAATCCAATAATCGATACAATAACCAGGCTCAGATAAGAAAGCCAGTTTTGCAGATTACTTTTTTCAATTTCAAGGTTTTGGATTTCGATTTTGCTCTTAAGCAACTCATTTTCTTTCTCACGCTTTCCGGTCTCATAACGCATCTGCATTTCGGCAATATGATGACTGCTGGTCGTAAAAATACTGTCATTGAGATGAGTGAACTCAGCCTGATAATGATACGCTTTTTGATAGTTCCTTATCCTGGCATAGTAATCGGAAAGAGCAGAAAGACTCTCTTTTACCAAATCCTGAGCACCGATATTTTTCGCTGCTTCCAGACTTTTATGCAGGTGCTCTCTCGCCAGATCATATTTACCCATTTTTGTATAGACAACACCGAGATGGTTTGTAATTTTAGT
>WOR8_10004047_pt1 | contig 14295 bp, 9 predicted proteins | sample DeeMarSeWOR38_10_FD_19890 | JGI IMG/M metagenome (IMG submission 19890) | reverse complement strand
GTCAGAGCTCTCGGTGAAGGTATCCCAAACCCGGGCGATGGGGTTGGCGGCGTCGACCTTAAAGGCAATGCTGCCGCTGTTGGCGGTGGCCCAGCCACTTTCGGCCGCGTCATCGTCAATCGACTTCACCCGCCAGTAATAATTACCATTCGAAAGGTTCTGGCCCTGACTGCCAACGGTGTATGTGCCCGTTCCCGCTGCCTGGCCAACGGTAAAGCTCGCCGCTCCTTCGGCCATGAAATCGGAAGTGTAATCCACGACCAGGTTTGTGAAGGTGTTATCGGTGCCGTCGATTTGAATCTGGTATTTAACCTGCTCTGCGGCATCGGGGTCTGATTGGGTGAAGCCCAGGGTGGGCGTGTTGTCTGAAATCGTGCTGCCGTCATTGTGGTCGGTGATCGTCGGGTCGTCGGGATTAGAGTTGCCGGCAGTGGCCGGTTTGAAGGCGGCGGCACTTATGGAATACGGGTCGTTGGCTCCAATCGTCCAACTCATGGTGACGCTGCCGGCAGGCGTCTTGGGACCTTCGTGAGAACCGCCGGCATGTACGTTGGACATATCGACGTTCCACCGCTGTGTTTGTCCCGCGCCGACCGTCGTCGTTGCCGTCGGATCCCTTACAATCACGGTATCGACCACCCAGGCGTTATCGGCAGTTGTGGTTACCGTCACACTTGCAGGCGAGTTGGCCCCACCGGGAACCCCGTTGTGAGCATCGACAGGGCTTGTTTGGTCTACGCCGGTTAGGGAAATCGCCCCCCCCACGCATTTATAAAAATCACCGCCGGAAAAACTGACCACAATATTGTAGGCAGTTCCTGTGGGTGGATTTTTTAGATAATACATTGCGGTTGAACGCGATGCGGAGTTGAAATATTCATCTTTTCGAATCAAAGTCAGCGCCTGCGAATTATACGTCACCCCGCTTACAGTTGCAGTACCCTCTCCACTATTTCTCCAGCTGATACCGACGACTAAAATTCGATCTGAGCCGCCGGTGCCAACCGTGTGTTGCCAGGTAAGACTATTGGTACTCCCTGCGTTTGCATTGGAGGTTGCATCAAAGGCAATCGCCGCAGCCGCTTTTTGAGGGACAACAGAATAGATCAGTAAAGCGGATATGAGCAAAATGACAATTCTTCTGAAAAAAGAAAAATCGATCATAATGCTATTTTTTCCCGAGCTATTCATAAAAGATTGGATTTTAATCACAGAGAATCCACCAGTAGGCTTTCAGGCATTTCACCGCACAAAGGGTAATTGCAAAGTGCGATATTTTTGTGTATTTTTTTGGCAATATTCAGTATGATTACATATATTTAGTAGCAAAAATTATGCCACGATTTTTTTCACTTTCGAACTCATAAGCGCACAATTTATAAGGCTTTCAAATTGGCTTGCGTTTCCGAAAAAACAAAAATTTGCCCCTATTGATCGACAAAAATTGCCAACATTTACCTCCAGTTTATCCCATGATTTCAGAGGATTTGAATCAGCAATCATTGTCGTGAGAAGGAACTGGATCACCTGATACCATTATCGGCATTTTGATAGAAAAATTGAGAGGTTAAATCGAGGAAGGATTGGTTGCTTTACAACCGTCAGTCATTGGTATTCCTGGAGCCAAAACTATTAAATATATTAACAGTTCGTTAAAATAGTTTAATAGATAAAAAAAGGCTCAAGGCACAAAGTGCAAACGGAAATAGACGGATCCAGAAAGTGATCACCGAATCCCGTCAACAAGTGCTGGCTTTAATTTCATATGGTCATTGCGAGCGTGGCAATCTGATCCTCACCTGTTAGAAAAAAAGCGGGACGGAAAAAAAGAGGGACGGGGTTGATTTGTTGCGTTACCTCATTGATTTATTGTGCTATGGTAGCTATATGCCCCGAAAAGCCCGTATAGATGCGCCTGGAGCATTGCATCACATTATCTGCCGCGGAATTGAGCGTCGTAAAATCTTTACCGATGATGCGGACAGGAATAACTTCGTTGTGCGGTTGGGCCGGGTGTTAACAGAAACCCAGACCCCTTGCTATGCCTGGGCATTGATTGACAACCATTTCCATCTGCTATTGAAAACCGGCAATGTACCAATCGCAACCGTGATGCGCAGATTGCTTACCGGATATGCGGTCAGCTTTAATCTTCGTCACAACCGCAGCGGCCATTTGTTTCAAAACCGCTACAAATCCATTCTATGCCAGGAAGACGCTTATCTGTTGGAGTTGGTGCGTTATATTCACCTGAATCCTCTGCGCGCCGACTTGGTTAGTTCGATGCATCAATTGGATGGGTATCGCTATTGCGGTCACGGTGTTTTGATGGGAAAAATCAATAAAGACTGGCAAGACAGCCATTATGTTTTGAAACTATTTGGCAAAAGCGTACCGTCTGCCCGTAAACGTTATCGTGGGTTTGTTGAAAAAGGTGTGAAAAAAGGCAGGCGGCCGGATCTGACCGGAGGCGGATTGATAAGAACGGCTGGGGGGTGGGCTGCACTGAAAGCTTATCGCCGAATGAAAATACACGTTAAAGGCGATGAGCGAATTTTAGGAGACAGTGATTTTGTGGAGTCGGTCTTGGATGAGCAAAATGAACGCCTGGAGCGACGATATCGCATTCAAATGCAGGGGTATGATTTTGATAAAATCGTAGATCGGGTTGCAAAGGCGTTTGAATTGAAGCCTGAAGAGGTGTTAAGCAACGTCAAACAGAACATGCGGGTAAAAGCCAGAAGTGTATTGTGCTATTGGGCGGTAAATGAATTGGAGATGACAGGCGCAGCGGTTGCGCGCCGATTGAAAATGAGCAAATCAGCGGTCAGTCGTGCGGTAGCAAGGGGAGAAAGAATTTCAACCGATATGAATCTATCGTTATTTGAAGATTAAATAACGCAACAAATCAACACCGTCCCTTTAATAGGAAATGAATATGGGGACATCTTGCGGATGCCCCCATAGGGTTTTAAAATTATCGCTTTTTTATCGTTTGTGAAATTCTATGTACCACAGGGAGATAATTTCACCCTTTTCATTTAGCAGATAGGCAACGGTGTCTCCCGCGCTAAATGAGGAAACTCCGGCATTGCGATCTCTGGGGGTCGCAAATCGGGTTTGGCGCGAAAATTTCCAGGCCGTATCATTGATGACAACGCGATCTTTCTCGATGGTTTCAATTTTGCCGTATCCGTCAAATCCCCGCGGGTAGAATTCCGGCACTTTCCATTCCTCGCGTATATAGCGGCCCTGGGCAAAACTGAAATTTGGCGGGACGGCAGATAACATAAACACCATTGCCAGACCCAAACAGACCCAGAAGGCGCTCCTTCTTCGGTTGAATATCTTATCGAATATCATGATCATGGTCAGTTCATTCTCCTGTATAAAGGTTGAATGCTCGTGCTATTTTTTATTGTTTATCCAGTATCCTTTGTTAGTCTCGCAGCACGCGCCAGTAGGTCATCCCTAATCTGGGGGCACTCCGCAAAAATGTTTTGATTTCAGTATCATCGGTATTGTAGTAACTTTTCTCTACAGTGCTCTTCTCATGGGCTCTTAAATATAAGGGGTTCTTTACCTTCCCGTCGAATCGACTCCCGGTCGGCGGCACCCAGATCGGGTCGGCCACAGTACCGATATTAACCAAATCCTGGTCATCGATCATACCGTCGCCGTTAAGGTCAAAATCTGCGAACGCCAGCCTTCCGCCGGAGCAGGGATTCATTGCCATCACCCAGGAATGGCCGCCCAGACCGCACTGACCGCCCTCATTCACGTAGGATATCACATTCAGTCTCCCGCCCCGGATGTACACATCCGTGACCACCCGTTCACCGGTTTCAGGCAGGTTAAAATACCAGCCGACATTCCTGACCGGGTCCGGCTGGGTGCCCACCATATTGGGGTCACAGTCGTCAATGCCGGCATTATCACCGCAGGTGCCGCCGTCATCCGTGGTTACCGACCAATCCGGATTACCCGCACTCAGGGTTCTGAGAACCAGGCCATATTCGGTGTGCTCATCAACAACGATCTGCTGTAACAACGACACCGTGGCCGGCAGGTTGGTATCGGTGAGGATGCTCCCGCTAAAAGTGCCGACATATTCGCTGTCATCCTCATCATCGCCGTAATCCCAGATGCCGTATACCGCCTGTTGACTCATATCGGCAAGATCGACCATCCCCAGATATCTTCCGGTGCCAAAGGTCACGAGGTAGCCCTCCTTTTCGCAGTGAAACATCACACTGGGCTTGGTGGTGATGGGCTGGCCCGGGGTCTTAAACAAGGGCTTGGGCATGACGCCGCCGTCGTAAGCCACATCCCATTGATTATAATTATCAGCGCTCAGATCAAACTTCCATAAATTGCCATTGAGATCACCGGCATAGACATAATCCACCGTATTATCGTAATTCACATCAACCACAACTGGCGTGGAAAGTCCGTTGCAGGTACCGACCCCGGTATCGATTCGTTTCAGCAGGTCACCGGTAGCCGCATCAAGAATAAACAGCACGGCATGACCGTTGGCGCTGTTATAGGCATTGCCGAAAATAACGACCCAGGGCGCGGATGTGGAATCGTTGGACTTAACGATTGCAACTTTGCTAAAAGAGTACCCCAGATCCTCAACCTCCGCACTGGGTGTGGCCGCATCCGGATATTCCCACATGACCCGGTTGTTCAGAGCCATTTCAGTGGTGGGCATATCGGCAGGCGCGGGCGTAAGGCCGGTCAGATCGAGCGCAAAATAGCCGCGGCCCCCTTTACCCAATCCGCCGACAAGCATGGTGCTGACGCCGGACAAGGTCACGTCACTTATGGCAGGGGTAAGATCCACATAATACTGGTGCTCATAGTAGGGCTCGGCAAGGGCGCTGAGGTTCGCAAACACCAGGTTGGGCACGTAGGCAAAAAGTTCCTCACCGGTGTGGGCGTCAAAAGCGTGCAGCATCCCGTCATTGGCGCCCGCGTACACGATATCATTTTTAAACGCCGGGGCGGAGTGCACGATATCCCCGAGCACCGTAAAGCGGCTGCGAAGCGCACCGCCGTTGCGCTCTTCATTGCTGGTGTCCCCATGCAGGTAATCCATGATATCACGGGCACGGCTCTCATCGGCATCCAGCTGGCTCTTCTGGGCCGCTGTCAGACTGTCATAGCGGAAGGGTATGCCGCTGGTCCCGTTAAAGCTGGCGATCAGGCGACTGTCCCACCCCTTGGTATTCAACAATTCGGCCGCTGACCATTCGGGATTCAGGGTATCCACCTCTCCGTATATTTCATCAACCTTGAAGGCTTTTACCTGGCCGGTCCAGCCTTCAGTGCTGTAGCTGGCTTGAAACATGAGAAGATCCGGCTTCAGTACCTGATACAGTTGATCCCCATTGATTGCCACGCCGGAGGCCGAAAAAACGCGGCGCTCAATATCTTTCATGACCGAATTCAAAGCGTTGACCAGTTCCTTGGGATTGCCCGAATTTAGAAATGCACCCCGGCCGTTGACCGAGGCATGCCACAGATCGTCGATTTTTTCCGGCGTTTGACCTGTCTTGCCGGGATTAGTCCATTGGATGTAATTCCCGGTTGACTTTTCCTTTAAATCGGCATCATAGTCAGCGGGGTCAAGCGTCCCGATCACACCAAACCCGACGGTGTAGGTTACCATGTGCTGGTGGGTTGCATTGTCATACGGGTTGATTGGCACGTTATCAGCCAGATCCGTGTTGAGATCCCGCTCGTAGTAGTACATGGCGACGTCGGCCAGGGTATCGCTGTAGGAATCGGCATACGGCACCCCGTTATCGCCATCATTGTTTTTGATCGCGCCGGTATAGGGGGCTTTGCCATTATAATATCCATCGGTGATCACGATTGTAAACGCCTGCTGGCATTCACCGCCATCATCGGCGCTGGCCCAGGGGGAATCGTCGCCGCTGCTGTTGTCCAGCTTTTTATTATCATGCTTGTCAAAGTAGCGACCCCCGGCGTCCAGAGCACGCCGCAAGGGGGTACCCCCTTGAAACTTAAAGTCATATAAGAGGTTCAGCAGGGTGCCGGTATGATCTTCACCGTCGTTTTTGACATTGAGCACGGGCTGGATGATCGTCCAACTCGAGCCGATATTTATGCCGTAAAGCCCGATACGCACCGCCTGCATGTTGACAATAACTTCGGCCGTCGCATAGGTGGCGGCCAATAGGCGCCTGCGGTAGTAGCTGTACCAGTTGGCAAAGTTCTGGCGCTCTGCCACATAGCCGCGCCCGGTCTGCACATCGGCAGGCGGGGTAAAGACAAGTGACAATTCACCCGTTTCAACTTTATCATCGCCATCGTCGTTGAACGCGTAATAGTCGATGGATCCGTTATTCACTATCACCAGGTAGGGCTTGTTATCCGTTTGCGATTGGACATAATAATGCGCGCGCGCGATATCCAGTTCGAAGGTTCCCTTGGGCACAAATTTTACGGCGTCGGCGCAGGCCCGATCGTGATCGTTATCGATTACCGTATGGTTAATGGTTACATCAGCCTTGCCGGTATTAAAGGTAAAGTCGCCCAATTTAACCCACTCGCCGCCATGGTCGCGCTGATCGATCTCTTTGATGGTGGTCCCCCCGGCATGGGTGATCGTATAGGCCACTTTATCGTCGCGCCAATGCTCCTCAACATACTGAACATATACTTCATATGTTCCCCCTACAAGGTACGGCGCCCATGTGGCGGTGTAGGTCTGTCCTTCTTGAATGGCAGAGTAGTAACCATCCAAATAGGCTTGCGAGTTAGTGTAAAACTCCCAGGGCCCGGTCATCGAGAAGACACTCGGGTCCTCGTTGTCCGCAATGACTTCACCCGCCGTAACGGCAACCGTATCATAGCTGCTGCCCAGATCAAAGGTGGGCGAGTCATGCATGGGGTGTGACCGCGGAAAATTGGCGTCGGCGTTGTCCATGCGGCCATTGACCAGGGGCCAGGGCTCGTAATCAATTGTGGGATCATAGTATACCTTGTTAAACCCGGCCCACTGGGTTTTCCAGTGCAGGCGACCTTCCCCGCGTTTGAGTATACTGTCCCGGTCATATTCGTGGCACCCGGGGGTGCCGCCGAACACTTCCCCACAGGGGTTATCAAAGAGATAATCATGAAAGTCCAGATATTTTCCATCAATGGCCCCCGGCACCAGAATCTCAAAGCTCATGCTGCCGGAGTCATCCAGGGCGATGAGGATATTGGGCGCAGCGGACTGAAAGCGGGCATCCAGCGGAATATCCGAAATTTCAACACAGGTATCATCCGGCGGCGCCGCCACGTCCACTTTAAATGTTGCCGAGATGGTATGATTTTCGCCGACATTTTCGAAGGTGTAAGAGGTCAGCGCGCCCTTGTTATGACCGTCTACCGTGACTTTGTCCACGAGATAACCCGCATCGGCCAGGATTGTCATTGTCTGGTCGGCTCCGGGCGCCACCGCCACCGGTCCCCCTGGCGAAATGCTTCCGTTGGAACCGGGGTTGGTCGTAATTGTAAAAAGACCCGTGGCCTTGAAAGTGGCCACTATGGTATGATCGGCCGTGACATTGTTGAAGGTGTAAGAGGTCAGTGCTCCCTCGGAGGCACCGTCTACCACGACATCGAATATCGCATAGCCGGGATCGGGCATGATGGCAAAGGTTTTGCTGCCACCGTCCGCCAGGCCGATGCCACCTTCAGGTGAAATACTGCCGTGGGTGCCCGCACTGGCTGTAATTGTCCACTCGGCCGAGCTTTGACAGCTGAACACCCCGGCAACGGCGGCTAAAAATGCGGTTGGTGAAGTCCACTCGATGGTCTTGCTGATGTCGCTACCGGCGTCACGCTTCTGGTAGTAAGTTGCCAGCGAGAGGAGCGTCTTCTTCTCCTCGGCGAGACCCGTCATGCCGGTCGGCCGGCTGGCGACGTCGGCAGCGTTTTTATAGGATCCGGCAAAATATAGGAGGCCACTGTCGACGCAGCTGACCTTAGCCGAATTGATGACGGTTTCTTCAACACCCGGGTAATTGTAGGACGAGTCCTCCAGGTCCCAGCCGAGCACAGCGGCCCCAACCGAGCTGTAAAAGGAAGCGATATCGACGATCATCTCATCGGCAGAACCGCTGGCGCTGAACACATAGGGCCCGGACTCGCTCGGCCCGGCCACCTTATACCAGGCGCTGGTGCGCAAGGCTTCGACTCCGGGCGAGGACGGCTGGATCGGTGTCCAGTCGCCCGGGGCGCTGAGGACGGCGCCGCCGTTGCCGAAGGCCACCGTGGCGATCATCAAATCGCCCTCTTTCACGGAGGGCGCACCCGCCGACAGACTGGTTGTGCTGTCCGCCTTGGTGTGTTTGTTGTCGCGGTAATAGATCCGACAAGAGGCGACTTTGTCGTCGCCACCGGTATAATCGATGACAAGCCTGGGGGCAAGGCTCAGATCGCCGGAACCATTGGCACCGTTCCAGGATTCCGCCACTCGTTTGCCCGAACCCGTAACGATGATGGCCAGGGAATTGCCGCTCTCCCAGCCAGATCGATCCACTATTTCCTGAATAATTGAAGCAAGGTCCGGTGATTGGTATCTTGCATGGGTGGTGGCCCACTGGTCAACAATATTCCATGTAACGGATGCGCCGGTTTTTACCCGATGGCTGATATTGTTGCTGGAACCGCTGAATGTCAGGGCATTATTGTGGGCCTGGCCGTAAAAGGTCAGGCTGGTGGCTTCGGTATGCCACCTTTCATCGCAGGCAAACTCGATGTAGGCGCTGTTGATGATGGCGCCCTGCTCAATGGTGATATTTTGAAACCGCATGCCGATCTGTTGGTCAGCTGATGTCCGAACCAGTTCCAGATCGGAACTGGTGAGGCCGACTGAACCACTAGCGGATTCCTCGGCATCATCGCTGCTCTGGGAAACCCGCACATCCACAGTGCCGGCATAAACTTCATCCACCCCGACGCCCCAGCCGGCTGCCAGGACAAACCAGACGGCTAAAACCATTAGCGCTGGAAAAGTTCGCCGCAGATAAGCGCTGCCCGAAGATAAAGAAGTTCCTCTCGGATTGCTGACTGTTTTTGGGTTGCAGTGGATTATATTCATTAGAAAGCTCCTTTTTAATATGCTTTTATGTATCCGATTTCGATGGTGACGGCGCCTCTGTTGCGAGGTGCGGAGCGACCATAAATGGCGTAGCGATGTCTTTTCGTGCTGCCGATTTCCAGGGGCTCGCCTTTAAGCAGCCCCCCGTAAGCCCCGGCATAATTTGTATCTTGAAGGGTGGACAGCGCCGGGGTTGCCTCAGCAGATCCGCTTTCCCAAAAGGTGCTGTCGTAGAGGCCGCCGCTGCTGATCAGGTATTCTGTACTCGCCACGGTTTTCGTCAACCAGGGAAAGGAGGGAGTGCCCGTGCTCTCCATCTGGACAACCGCTTCCATGGTGGCCCCTTCGGCCCGATAAAAGTTCTGCTGGTGAATCTGCTGGTGGGCGGCAATTTTCACTTCCGTATTGCTGACGTTGGTTGAAGCGATGCCGATAATGGTGAGCAACACCAGCACCATTAAAGCTGCGATAATTACCGCGCCCTCTTCGTTATTTAAAATGGATGTCGTTTTCGGCCAAAATATGGTTTTCCTAAGCATCTATCTTGCTCCTTATCAAAGATCCGCATTGCGACGCCTGACCCGGGTGGTGTAGGTTCGTTGGATCATACCCTCCCGGCCGGCAGGCTCCTCGACGGTTATCAAAATTTCCACTGTCCGAATATCCTCCCGATCATCCGCCCCTAAGGGGTCACCGAGTCCGTGGTAATTAATTAAATCATAACCATTGATTAAATCATTATTCGTGGGCGTATCCGTTGCGTTTTCTCTGAAGTATCTAAATTGAAAGTTGACGACATTGTCGATAAGGGTTTCGGTGCCTAAATTATCGGTTATCTGGAGTTGATTGCCGACTAAGGCATAGGTGATATTCTCAAAGTTATCGGTGGAATCGGTATCTCCATCCATATTTCTGTCTGCATTAAAGCTAATTCTGGTGGAACCCGCCTCGCTGATTCCCACATCCGTACCACCATAATCTTCATCGGGGTTGGTGAGGCCGGCCATCATGATATCCTCGGCCATAAAATCAATGGTGGCGCGCACGGCCTGCTGGACATCGGCGGCAGCGTTCTGGGTGGTGTAGGATCGCGTCAGTGCTGCGTAGACACTGAAAATGGCCGCCATAACGATAGATGCGATGACCATCGTCACCAGCAACTCGACCAGCGTAAAGCCTCTAGGCCGGATGCCGCCGGCATCTGAAGCTTGCATTGATTTTAAACCCTTTGAAATCAGGTCCTTCATAATCCATTTCCTCTGGTAATTGATTCGAGCACCACACTGCGGTTTTGACCCCTTCTGTTCCAACTCACGGTGACCGTAATTTGGCGGGTGGTACTGCCGCCAAGGGGGTTGGCCACAGACCATCCACGGGTATAGAGACCTCCCGGGTTGCCGTCGACATCAATGGGATTATTGGGATCCGTCCCGCTCGTTAATGTGGTTACGTCCGATACGGTTTTGAGCTCCTCGATCTTCTGCCTGGCCAACATGGTGGCCTGGGTTGTGATGTTTCCCGTGGTATTGTTTTTGGTATTCGACAGCTGCATGCTGCCTACAGCCAGAATGCCGATTGCGAATATGGCCATGGCGATCAGCACTTCTATCAAGGTAAAGCCGCTGTTCTTTTTCGATAACGTGGTGTTCTTGTGATCTGGTTTCATTTTCATGGAAAAACTCTTTTAGGGTTATTCATTCTATTGAATGCTGACACGTCCCAGGCGGTTCAATCCAATGAGTCGCTGGTCACCGCCGGAACTGTCGACCACGACAGTTCCCCCGACATCGGGTAATCCTCTATTGTTAAAGCGTGCGTAGTCATTGCCATTAAAGTCGGTGTTGAAAAGATCTATCGAGACGCCGGGCGGCAGCTGCCGGTTTTTGAAAAGGCGTTCGCCTGCGTCAAACGCTCCCTCGCTGGCCCCATCATCGATAAAGACCTGGTAGCCGTTGCCGGAAAATAATACCGCCACAGGCCTATTTTCCTGCACTGCCTTCAATTTTGCCATCTGCAGATCTCCTCTCAGGTTTTCGAGCGCACCCTGCAGCTGTGATTCGCTGCGCCAGCCGATAAAATTCGGTATTGCGATGACCGCCAGGACAGAAATAATGCCCATGACGGTGATGAGTTCTCCAAGAGAAAATCCTAAGTTGTTTCGAATACGCATGGTTTTCATCTCCAATTTCTGCTGCTCAGGATTACAGCAATTTTGATGCCAATCCATTTCTGTAACCCCTGAATTCAAAGGTAAGGCCCTCCCACAAAACCAATTCAACCGCTCTCTAATTTTAATTTAAATGATTACAAATGGTTAGGATTTTTTCGGCACTCAAATGCCACCAAAGCCACGGCCAATATTGAACGTGAAAACATGGGATATTAACTATTAACTGTTTTTATCGGTATTAAAATATTTTATACCTGAACCGGAAGTGTTGTCCCCGGCTAGGCAAAAAAAGGGGGGCATCCTGTATTGCGGATGTCCCCTGAATCTTTGACGAAATTATAAGCAGAGGAATTTATGCGGATCTCGAATTGGGGTACCGTAATAATCTCTTGAAGCAGGAGCCAAATCGGCGGATTTTGCAGTGGAGTTTGATTCGGCAGCCATAAGGATCAATTCGGCGGCCATTTCTTTCGGTCGAAACAACCTTGCCCAAAATCTGTTCTGAACTGACCGGAGTATCATCGTTAATTGCAGCATCACCGCGAAAAACAAATTCGAGCGTTTCACTTAAAGAGCGGTCCTGCGGACCTTGAAGAGCGCTGCGCGAATTTTTTTCGCTTCGCTTGAGAATACGTATCACTCTGTGCGCAGTGACCCCGGATCTATGGCGGTAGAGAATTATATCTCCGATAGTGATGGATGCGCTTTCGATCGGCATAACGGTGACGACATCACCGTCACATATCGTCGGGTACATGCTGTCGCCGGGGGCACGAAAGCGAATGGAATGATCCCGATTCAAAGTTTCTTCAATCATTTCAGAGAATAAATCAGTATTATCATTCCAGAGCCCATTCCATTCTGCTTCAGGAGCGCTTCGCTTGAGGAGCGTTTCGCTTGAGGAGCGCTTTGCTCGAAATTTTGTTTTTATATTTGATTGCATGTTCAAAATCAGTGTTGCCTATGTTCTTCGCCTCAAGCTTTTAATTAGAGCAGTGGTTTTGCGATAAAGGAAATACAAAACCGTCTTCATTAATCGAATCTTCCATTTTTTATCTCCTCAAGGTCTGAAAGACCGCTCCTCAAACGAAGTGCTCTTAAAGCGCAGCGCTCATCAAGGTCCGCAGGACCGCTCCTTTGACTCTGAGTCCTCAGTCCTGTTCTTGCTTTAACCTATTGACTTCCTGCATCATCTCTTGATAACGGCTGCCACCCTGACAATATTCACAATCCCCATGAGGAGAAACCGGGATATTAAAGGCATAGGCCCTTAAGTGCGCCACCTGGCAGAGAAAATCGACCGGCACCTCCGCATCGCTGCATTCCAGCTCCGCATTGGCCGGGCACATCCCGCACATGGACCGGATGCCGCAGGCAACGCATTTGGTCTGCCGTGTAATTTGTTTTTGCCTTAATTGATAAAGCGACTGCTCCCAGCCCTGCTCAAAGCTGCCCTGGCGCAGGTCGTAGGCGTCATTTTGCGACAGGGCGCACATGCGCATCATCCCATAAGCATCAACGGCAAAGGCATTGAGCCCGCCGCCGCAGCGCCACAGCTGCCGGGCCACTTCGGGTGAATTCGGCGGTCCCCCGAATTGAGTAGAAAATTCTTGCCATTCGGCCACGCGTTTGGGGTCCAGCAGGTCCAATTTAACAACCTCGGCCGGTGTAAGGCGCACATCGAGCGGGCTTTGAGAGCAATCGTAGCGGGGATTGACCAGCGCATCAAACCTGAACGCCAGTCCGAGGTCTTCTTCGACAAAACGCTTCATCTGCCAGATTTCGTGCTGATTTACCGTGAGTGCCATGGATTTAAGGTCGAGTACCAAATTACGCTCGGTCAGCAAACGAATGCCCTGCAAACAGCGGTCATAGGAGCCGGGAAACCCGGTCACCTTCTCATAGGTCTCACGGGTGCGGCCATAGAGCGTAATCTCTATGTAAAACGGGGGCCAGTCGACCAGATAATCGGCGATATCCGGTGTAATCAACGTTCCGTTGGTGAACAGGGTGATCAGAAACCCCTGCCGTTTGGCGTGGGTATAAATTTCCAGGAAATCCTTGCGGGCAAAAATTTCACCCCCCGTGAATAAAACCCACAGACAGCCGGCAGCCGCCATCTCCTCCAGAATCGGAAAATATTCCGCAGCGGTGAGTTCGTTTTGGCGGGCGGATTGATCTTTTAATGCTAAATTATTGTAGCAGTGCACGCAGCTGTTGTTGCAGCGCCGCGTCACTTCAATGGATGCGCTGATGGGAACCCTTTTGGTGACCGAAAGATTATGGATTCCCAAACTCCAATCGGTATAGCCTTTTACGTCCAAATATATCTCCTAAATTGAGCGTTTCAAATCCTAAAGCCTATCATTCCACTATATCAGTGTTCAGTTCGCAAAATTGCACGTTGATGATTCCTGTTTGGCTACCATCAAACGATAATAATCATTGGATTCGATCAGTTCCTGGTGAGATCCGCTGGCAACAAGCTGATTTTCGTTGAGTACGAGAATTTGGTCGCAGGCGTTGATGGTTGAAAGACGATGGGTAGCAATAAACAGGGTCTTTTCCCTGACAAACTCGGGCAAGCGTTCAAAAAGGGTTTGTTCGGCGGCGGCATCCAGGGCAGCGGTCGGCTCATCCAGGATCAGAATGTCCGGGTCTTTAATTAAGGCCCGCGCAATGGAAAGCCGCTGCTTTTGACCTTCTGAGAGATTTACGCCTTTTTCACCAATTTTCGTCTGATAACCGTTGGGAAGCTTTTCAATAAAGTCATGAATTCCGGCCGCGGTGGCCGCCCGCACCATTTCGGCCTCGCTTGCATCCGGGTTGCCATAGCGCAGATTGTTGGTGATGGTGTCTGAAAGCAGTCGGGGGCGCTGGGCCACATAACCCAGCCTTTTTCGCAACGAGCCCACTTCATAATCTGATGCCGGTTGGTCATCATAATAGATTTCTCCGGAAGTCGGCTGATAAAATCGCAAAATCAGACTCAAAAGGGTTG
>WOR8_10009002_pt1 | contig 14301 bp, 22 predicted proteins | sample DeeMarSeWOR38_10_FD_19890 | JGI IMG/M metagenome (IMG submission 19890) | reverse complement strand
GGAGAGATAAATACATCTACTGGAAGCCGAGATTTAAAGAAGGTAAAGAAAGCCATACTGTAGCTAGAAGTGTAGTTCTATATAAAGAGTTTCTACACCGTACATTACCATGTAAATGGAAATGGTCTAATTATAGCAATTATGGTGAAGGTAGACTTACACTTAGATTCGAACCTAAGTATAAGAAGGATGAAGTATCAGCTAAGTTATTACTTAAAGATACAGCTCAGACTTTAATTGATGAAGGATGGATTGAAAGGTATGAATTATCTAGTGCAGATGTACCAGATATCGTTAAAGCTGGTCATCAATTATCTACAGATTTAGCTGTGGAGATATGTAATAGTGATTTATTATCAGGAGAACTGAAAGAAGAGAAGATACGGTTCATGGTATATTTCACTAATCATCTATTCAAATATATCGGACGTAAGAAAGATTGGTTTGTTTGGGATGAACTTAGATATTATACACAGAGAGAAGGAATAGAATATTTAGATAATAAGATAAAGGAAGTTATAGAATCTACATTTGTAGGTAAATATGATAAGTATCTTAAAGATGGCGGTTTCATAGAAAGAACTTTACATCTTATGATGAATTGCCTTCTATTACAGAATGATATAAAGACAAGTCAATATGGTGAAATGACTGAAGAGGGATTGTATTGGTTATTGTTTAATAGAGCAGGTAATATAGGTAAGTTAATAAATGCCTAAGAAGAAAGAAGAAACAATTATAGTTGAAAAGGTACAAAGGCAAGTTCAGATAGTTAAGACTAATATACAAGTCTTATTATCTTCAGAACTACAGACAGAAGATATGAATTATTTAGTAGATAAAGCTGTTGGTATTGTTAAGGAGTTTAGTAATGAAAAAAGCAACATATAATGGAAAATCTATCTATTACGATGAAGAAGATAAAGTCTGGAAATACACAGGTAATCATCATATAGTGAAAGGATATAAGGAACCTGTTAAACCAGAAGATATCTGTTGGATAGAGAGAATTAAGAAAAAAGCTAAGGACTTACGGAAGTCCATATTTGGATAGAATGTACGAAGGAAATATAGATATAGATAAACCCAGACAAAGATGGTCGGATAAACAGATTGAGAGATTGTTCATATTCTGTCAATTAGATAGAGTGATGCCTTATGAAAAGGTGTGTCATGTCTTTGAATATTTAGATAGTAGAGGCCTTACTCAATTTGAGGAGTTAAGGGAGACACCTGAGTTCATGTTAGGATATTATCTAAAATTATCAGGACATAGGTTCCCATATCAAACTGCTGGATTCATAAAATGGAATATAAACAACTTTACCGCTAAAGAACTACGTAAGATGTCTAGAGACAAGATAGCAGAAGAATGTATGGGATTTGGATATAAACTAGCTTCTATGTTTCATAATAGAATACATGGTACTGACTATGCCATAATAGATGTGCATGTTGATAGATATTTAGAACAACATGGATGTAAAGCCAAGAAATATAAAGAGAAAGAATCATATCTTCAAAATCTAGCTAAGACACAGAATAAATCTCTAGAAGTACTAGATTGGGAGATATGGAATACTAATCGTATAGGAAATAGGTGTATCTAATGGATAGAGCTGAAAAGATTATGTTAATACTTAAGGCTTCGTTTCATGGTAATGAGGACCTACTGAACAAGATAGATGCTATAGCTCAGCTTAAAAGACCTGAGATATTACTTAATCATGATGAAAAGGTCTATTTTGATGAATATGCAGAAGATTGGTTCAATAAGGGATGGATTATCTGGACAGGTACTAAGTTAGAAGAAGAGAAAGTAGAATGAATATAAGTGCAGTTAAACTACATAATGATAAACTGGATGATATCAAGGATAGATTAAAGACTATAGAAGTTGTAGTGAATGAAGTCTATCTAGAAGACATTAAGTTAGATGATTCCGGTGTTAAAGAAGTAAAAGTTGCAGACATACAATCTATTAGGAAAGATATTCAAAACATCTATGACTTTATCCTTAATAAGGAATCTTATAATAAGCATAGAGTCTGGAGAATGTTAACAGAGCTAATAGATAAGTATGATAAGAAGTTATGTGCATGATGTAATATATAAGGTGTGAATATGACAGAAGAACACGATGAGTTATTTCCAGATGAAGGAACTAAAGGCGGTTCCTCATTAAGTGCAGTCTTAAAAGAAGAGGCACCGTCACCAGGTATAATATCCAAATCTGAAGAGAAGCCTAAGAAAGTTAAAATGACAACTAAAGAAGTGAGTGTAGATGACCTTAATTCTATCTATGAACTCATAGGTAGTATTAAATCGTCAATATCTGGTGGAATGAATATCCATAGGCTATTCTTAGCCATAGATAAATTAGAGAGTCTATATAAAAAGAAATTACTATGAGACGATGGGATGAGAATGATGACATCTTTGATATGATGGACAAGATATTTGGTCCACCAACATATCGAAGAAGTGTCAAAAGGGAAGATGAAGATATTACAGATGATAACTATGAACGTCTAATGGATGATGACCACATATATTATACATTTGAACTATTAACTCTTAATAAAGAAGATATAGATGTTAGACCAAACAAAGATACTATCATTCTATCTCTTAAGAGTAAAGAGAGAGTTATGAAACTCCCATATCCCATAATACCCGAGGAAACAAAGGTTACGTTTAAGAATGGTATTTTAGATATAACTACTGTGATAGATAAAGAGAACGCTAATAGAGTGGAGATAGAAGAATGATAGAGATATATACAACCCCAAACTGTACCTATTGTACAAAAGCTAAAGAATATCTCAAGAATAAGGGGATAGACTTTAAGGAGATAGATATGTCAATAGGTGGGGATACAGAGATACAGAAGATGAAGAAGATATTCAAACAACAGGGCTTTAAGACATTACCTATTATTAAGGGTAATAATTGGATACTACCAGAATTCGATGAGAAGCTCTTAGATGACTTAATAGGTAGAGAAGAACAAGTATCTGGACTAACTGAGAAAGAAGAAAAACTCATTAAGGAAAGACTCCAACATCTAGGATATATGATAGATGACTGATTTATCAATAGCAATTGTTACATGTGGTAGACCTCATCTTCTTAGAAGATGTTTAAGGTCTATCAAAGCTAATACATCTACTCCATATAAGGTGGTAGTTTTAGATGTTACAAAGTCTTTTACAGATGAACCTGTAATGGATAAGATAAAAGACTCTAAATCTATAGATACTTATGTGGAATATGATAAGCCATTAGGGATAGGTGCTGGTTACCAGAAGATAGCTGAATTATGTGATACTAAATATGTGTTCCATATAGATGATGATATATATCTAGATAAATATCCAGTTATAGATGCTGAATATAAATATATCAAGGAACATCCTGAAGTTGGTGTGGTATCATGTTGTTGGTTTGATACACTGTATAATTCTCATAGAGAATCAGCTATGTTATGGGTTACAGGAGAACATGATGGTAAGAGAGCTTTTAAGAAGATGCAAGTACCATTTGAGTTTACTAAACAATTTGGATTCACTGTAGTGGATAGTGACGAAGCTTTACATTCTATGATAGTGAACAAGGAAATGGTATACGATAAAGGAATCCATTGGGACCCGGATTTAGGTTCTAAGGGAGATAGAGAATCATTCTTCTTACAAGTTAGACAAAACAATATACCTATTAAAGTACTAGTTAATCAAATTGTAATACATAACCCACAACCCTATCCATATGGTAGTTTAACTTTATCTTATGAGAAGGAGAGTGTTAAACAGAAGTTCTATGAGACTTATGGATATTGGCCTATTACCAATTGGGATAAACCACAATTTAGACCTGATGGTAAAGGCGGAGGACAATGGATATGAATGAGAAAGTGTTAATAACAGGTGGTTCTGGATTTATTGGAAGTCATTTAACAAAAGCATTAGCTAAAGATAATGAGATAACTATATTGGATAATCTTTCTTCTGGTAATGTTAAGTTTATAAGGGGAATACCTATGAGGTTCTTAATGTACGATATTGGACAGATTAAAGGTCTGAAATTAGCCATAGAAGAACAAGATGTAGTATTCCATTTGGCAGCTAATCCAGATGTAAGATTAGGTATTCAGATAACAGATTTAGACCTTAGACAAGAAGCTATAAATACTTATAGAGTCTTAGAGGTTATGAGACAGAAAGATGTTAAGAAAATAGTACTAGCATCATCTAGTGTCATATATGGTAATCATCAAGGTAAATTATTATCTGAGGATACAGGTCCTTGTTTACCTATATCTTTATATGGTGCAGGTAAATTAGCATCCGAAGGATTAGTTAGTGCATTTGCGCATACCTATGGTCTGAAAGCATGGATATTTAGATTTGGAAATGTTGTAGGAAGTAACGGTACACACGGTATTATCTACGACTTTATAAAGAAACTAGATAAGAATCCACAGGAACTAGAAGTTCTTGGAGATGGTAGTCAGGAGAAACCATATATACACGTATCAGATTGTGTAGATGGTATGATATATGGATATGAGCATTCAAATGATACCATTAATTACTTCAATCTATCTTCAGAGGGTACTACTAGAGTATCTGATATTGCAGAGAAGGTAAGGGATAGAGTAAATCCTCAAGCAAGAATAATTTATACTGGTGGAAAACATGGATGGCCTGGTGATGTACCTAAGTTCCAATTAGATACTTCTAAATTAAAGCAACTTGGATGGAAAGCTAAATACAAATCTGATGATGCTGTTACACTAGCAATAGATGAATTATTAAGATGATTAAGGATTACATAGACGAACTACACAGATGCCTAGATTCTATAGAAAGCCAATCTGAAAAGATATTAGAGATAGTAGATATATTGAAGACTACTAAGAAAGAGCTTAATAGAGTGTTTATATGTGGTAATGGTGGTTCATCATCTACAGCATCACATATGGTTAATGATTTAGTTAAGATGTGTGGTATAAATGCTACATGTCTATCAGATAATGTACCGCTAGTTACTGCCATAGCCAATGATGTGGACTATGAACATATATTCTCTAATCAACTATTAAATCTATCTAACATGTATGATACATTGATTGTCATATCCGGTAGTGGTAATTCACCAAATATCATAGAAGCTATTAGATATTGTAAACAATGTACTGGTATGAAGATAATAGCATTTGTTGGACAAGATGGTGGATATGTAGCACATATGGATGGTATTCATCTTATACATATACCAACAGATATGTTACATGCAGAAGATTGTCATTTGATATTAGAACATATTATATCTACGGAGATAAAGAATGGAAATAAGTAAGATTATAGATGGATTATATCTATCTGGTACCATAACTAATTATGATGAATTAGATAAACTGAATATCGATGTAGTCATTAATGTACGGGCAGAACAACATGATGATATCTCTGAATTAACCAATAGACATATAGCATATTATTGGATACCTATCAATGATTATTATGCTCCTAGGATGAATCAAATAGAAACTTTCTTAGAAGTTCTATATAAACACCTACATAGAGATAATATACTAGTTCATTGTGCTGAAGGTAGAGGTAGAAGTGCTATGTTTATTGCTGTCCATCTAGTAGATTGTGGTTATACTCCAACTCATTCCATTTTATACATACAACGGATAAGGCCTCAAGTAAGTCTTACAGATGTACAATATAAGAAACTAATTAAGTTCTATGAAGATTCTATTCATTCATCTTAAAAGTGTATTTCTCTCATCCTTATTGGTGAAATAAGTGGATATTTCCTTATGGATTTAGAGTCTATTTTAAAAAAAGGCACTGGTAACCTTACACATAGTAGTGAATTAAAGGTTATGCAGTTATTTATAAGGACATTCAATCTAAAGAACGGATTAGAAATAGGGTCAAAGATAGGATGGTCGACATGTTGGTTAGCTACAGAATTGGAAAAGAATAAGGGTAAATTAGTAACAGTAGATATTAGACCACATTCTGGATATGAACATAATATAGAAGTAGCTAAAGTAAATCCTATTAGAATTATAGGTAAATCACAGGATAAGGACATACAGGATAAAATAAGTAGATATGGTCCTTTTGATTTCATATACATAGATGGTAGCCATATCTATGATAATGTGAAAGAGGACTTAGAATTTGCTATATCTAATTCCAGTAAGTATTGTATGATATTTATGCATGATATAAGATTAGAATCTTCTATGAAAGATGTATCTCGATGCTTTGATGAATATGAAGGATTCAAATTGACATGGAGATTTGATTTAGTTAAACCGGGTAAACGGGCTAATTTAGGAATGATATTAGTGATTAAAGATGATAATAACAAGAACCCCATATAGAGTTTCATTAGCTGGAGGACTCTCTGATATTCCAGCATATTATGAAAATACTGACAATTTAGGTCATGGATGTGTAGTAAGTACATCTATAGATAGATATATTTATATAGCTGTAGCTGAAAGATTTGATAAGAAGTTTAGACTTAGTTATAGTAGGACAGAAGAGGAGTATTCAGTAGAAGATATAAAGCATCCTATTATAAGAGAATGTCTTAAATACCTTGAGATTGAAACACCTTTAGAGGTAGTGTCATTTTCATCTATTCCAGGTCGTTCTGGTTTAGGTTCATCATCTGCATATACCGTAGGTCTCCTTAATGCACTATATAACTTTAAGGGACATCATGTGTCTAAACGTAAACTAGCTGAAGATGCTAGCAAGATTGAGATAGACATTTTAAAGGAACCTATAGGTAAACAGGACCAATATGCTACAGCATTTGGTGGAATCAATAAGTTTGTATTCTTTAAGGATAATGTTGAAGTCCATCCATTAACCCATATTATGAAATGGGAAACTCTACAGGAATTAGAACAGAATATACTTCTATTCTATACAGATATTCAGAGATATGCTAGTTCTGTATTGAGTCATCAGAAGAAGAACATAGAGCATAGTCGATTGAATATAAATGAAATAAGGGAAATAGCCTTTCTGATGTATACTCAGTTATATAACAATGACCTAAGCAAGATAGGAGATTTAATTAATAAGAATTGGGTCTTAAAGAAAAGTACAGGAAATGTATCCAATCAAAGAATAGATGTTTGGTATAATTCTGCTATAAGAGCTGGTGCATCTGGTGGTAAAATAAGTGGTGCTGGTGGAGGAGGATTCTTAATGATATATTGTAAACCAGAATATCAGGAAAGAGTTAGGCAGGTATTATCACAGATGAATGAATTAAAGTTTCATTTTGAAGATGAAGGAACGAAAGTGATTTATAACGATGGATGATTTTAAGGTAGTATATACATTATCAGCAACTAGAGATTTCATGTACCAGATGAATAGGTCATTAACATCTCTAAATAGATGGGTAGATAAAGAGAATATCATATCTATAGTTAATCCACCATCTGATAATTATAGAATTAAGAATCTAAATAAGTTATCTACTGTATATCAGGGTAATCCTAAATATGGTAAGATATCTAAATCCACTTACTTTAATAACTTTAATGCAATGTATAAGTTAGAGATGTGTGATATTGAATCAGAGAATCTCATCTTTATAGATTGTGATACAATAGTACTTTCGTACACATATTAAAATAAGAGACGATATATTGGACTTCTATAATAGATATCATGCAAAGGAATTGCCTTATCCTATGCCAGACTTCCCTATACATGATAATGAATTTGCACTATCATTAGCTGTAGCTAAGTATAAGGTAAGATATATGGGAGAGAATGAACATTGGTATGGATGGAGAAAAGAATTTATATCAACTAAATTACCTCCATATGTAATACATTTTGGTACAGGTAATAGACACAATCTATCAGAGATAATAAAGAGATATAAGCCATATGAACAGTATCTAACTCATTATCTAGGTAAAGATATTGAAGGTTTACCTACAGATATTGAATCTATATTATCAGATGCTAAGAAGTTCATGTATGCTATACTAAAAAGAACAGAACCTAGGAATAGAGGGCATAGATGTGCTGAGAGATTAGGTATTAAACAGGGTGATGTAGTTGTTGATGCTGGAGCATGGGTAGGTAATACAACTTATGCATTTCTAGATACATTAAAAGATACTGGTAAGATTATATCTATAGAGTGTAATAAGGATTCATATTACCTCTTTAATCAGATATTTGATAGGGTTAAGAATGTAATAAGTGTAAATAAAGCAGTATGGTCTAGTCCTGGATATGAAAAACTATATCTAGATACAGGCCATTCACGTACTCAAGCCTTTAGTCTTATGGAAGATATAAAGGACATAGATAATAGACGATATTATGATATGGTAGAGTGTGATACACTAGATAATATATTAAAAGATTTGTCTATAGATAAGGTAGACCATATTAAGTTAAATATAGAAGGAGCTGAAATGGAAGCACTAAAGGGTATGTCAAATATATTGAAGAGTAAACCTAATCTCTATATATATTGTCATGTGATTAATGGAATACCTACATCTAAAGAAATTATAGATACTCTATCTAAATTAGGTTATACATGTGAGCAGTTTCCCAAGATAGGACCAGAAGATGTAGTATTAGCGCGATATAATGAATGAATTTATACCTTGGCGAAGAGACAGGAAATTAAATCTAGTACAAGTACAAACTACTAGTGTCTGTAATGCTAGATGTATATGCTGTCCATATAAGGATTCATGGTATGTAAAGAATCCTGGATATATGTCTGATGATATATATAATAAGATATTGAAAGATATATCAGATTATGACCCTGAATTTACTGGTAAGTTTGCACCCTATCTATGTAATGAACCTTTTGCTGATAAGAATATAGTAGATAGATGTCAGAAAGCTTATGATATTTTACATAAACCATATGTTGAGCTTTCATCTAATATGGCTCTATTAGATAGAACTAAGATAGATGACGTCTACAGAATGTATAAGAATAATGGATTCTATGGTAAATTTACTATAAGCCATCATGGAATAAACAAAGAGTCCTTAGAATCATTTATGGATATACCATATGAAAAGACACTTGATAATCTAATATATCTATTACTGAAATTTGATGGGAAGATGAAGATATCTATACAGGATATGGCATTCTCATTAGATAGAAAGTTTCAAATGAATCCTCTCAGACAAGTAAGGAGATATCTAGAGAAGATAGTAGAGGATAATAATATTAATAAGACTAACTTAATAACAGACCCTAAAATATTCCATAATAGAGCCGGTAATGTGAAGATAGAAGGATGGGATTATGATACTATAGTTAGAAAAATAGATAGACAACATCCATTCGATTGCATACGTCTATTAGGGTGCTTACATGTTATCTATACAGGCGAATGTATTGGGTGTTGTATCCCACCTGGTGAAAAGATATTAGATGGTCATGGTAAGTATAGAAATATAGAAGATATACAAATTGGTGATAAGGTATATACACATAATGGACATATCAAAGATGTGACTGATATATATGAAAGGATAATTGATGAAGACCTTGTAAGATTAAAGACATCCAATTATTATAAGGATATAGTAATGACATCTAATCATCCAGTCCTTATAAAAGATAGAGACACTAATGAGATAGGGTGGAAGGAAGCAAAGGATATAAAAAGATTAGACTATCTACTATTTCCTAAAATAATATTAGGTACACAAGATAGAATATGGTCATCTGATTTCATAGATATCATATCTGAAAATGTAATAGAAAAGGAATCACAGAGAATATATGCATGGCATAAAGGATATAATTCTATAATAAAAGATAACTGGATATTGGATGAATTAGTACTAGATAATGATATTATGTGGTTATTTGGTCTGTATCTTGCAGAAGGATTTGTAACTAAGGATAAAAGAGAAGTAGTATTATGTTTAAATAGTGATGAGGAATATATATTATCAAAAGTTAAATGTATATTAGATAAGTTTGTTGGATATAAGATAAATATCAAAAGGCCAAGAGAGAATAACTTTGATATACATATAGTTTGTAGGCCATTAGCTCATCTTATCCATGGATTGTTTGGTAGAGGTTGTGATAAGAAATCCATAAATCAATATCTAATGAAATCAAAACCAGAGCTACTAATGAATATCATAGATGGATTTAAGTTTGGTGATGGTCACGAAGAGAAAAGACGATATAGATTAATAACAACATCAGAAAATTTAACTAGACAGTTCTATCTCATACTAGCAGAAAATAACATAATACCGTCTATATCAAAATTACAGAATCCAGATAGATTACCATATTATGAGATTACAGTAAATAAAATGAGTAACAAGATGATAAAGTTAGATGATAAATACTATTATTTGCCTATTAGAAAAATAGATACTGAGCATTATAGAGGCCCAGTATATAATATAGAAGTTAAGGATGACCATTCATATATTTATGATATATATTCTGTACATAACTGTATGGATTACTTTAGAGAAACTATATTAGGAGATTTAAAGGAACAGACCGTAGCAGAATTCTATGAATCTGATGGATGGAAAACATGGGTAGGTAAAGTTAAAGGAGATATAGAAACTGAAGATAGCTTCATTTGTAAAAGATGCATGAGTCCTGGTGGTTAATGAATTTACCCTTAATAGATATCCGTAAAGAAGAATGGGATACACTAGTCATCTTAGATGCATGTAGATATGATATGTTTAAAAAGATTATATACCCACATTTTGAGGGTGAATTAAAAGAAGTAATGTCTGGTGGTGTATGCACAGAACAATGGATATCTAAGCAGTTATGTAATAAGGATTTCATGGATACATATTGTATAACCGGTAATCCATGGTATGGGACACCAAAAAAGATACCTTATAGTAAAGGATGTAATCTACTCTTTAAAGGTATAGACCATGTCTGGAAAGATGGATGGGATAAGAAATTACCTTATAGAGGTACTGTCCATCCTAAGACTATGTTGGAGAGACTTGAACAACATATAGAAGAAGAAAAAATACTTATTCATTTCATGCAGCCACATGCTCCGTTCTTATTAAATGATAGATATTATAGGAAATTACCATATATCAAAAAACCAGGAGATATCTTCGTTTGGGATATAGCAAGACAGAAAAGAAATAAGTTAGATATAGTTGTATGGGGTTATTACAAGAACTTAAAGATTATGTTACCATATATTAGAACACTCCTTAAGATGAGAGAAGGCAGGACTATAATATCATCTGACCATGGTAATATGTTAGAAGGAAAGAAGATAGGTCATGGTAAAGGATGGCCTAAAGAGAATCAGATAGTACCTTGGTTCATAGTTGGAGGATAATATGGAATATACAGCAGAAGAAATAAAGAGTAATTATGAAAGTCTAAGAAAACAATATCCATGGATAAAAGAGGACATAATTATAAGTAACAACATAGTAACTGGTATGCAATTAGTAAGACACGTCAATGTTCATAATATTAATAGAGCCCTGTTAATAGATGAATATTTTGATATTAAAGAAGGAGATAATGTAATAGATGGAGGAGCCTATCAAGGTGAATTCTTAACTTATTTCTCCAATAAGGTAGGGACAACTGGTCATGTTTTTGCCTTTGAACCACATCCTAGATGTGTGTTTGCTGCTAACGTAAATGTTAATAGAATGGATAACGTTATTATCTTACCAATAGCATTATCTAGTGTTATAGGTCTAAATCAATTATATATAGATACAGATAAAGATGATGGAGCTACTATAATGTCAAATAGAACTAGAAATAGAGATGGTAAGATAGAGACTATCTATAAAGGTATGTCATATATATGGACATTTGCAATACCATTGGATTATCTACCAAGTTTAGTAGAATTAGATAATTTAAACTTCATTAAGTTAAATGTAGAAGGTGCTGAAGTCGAAGTATTAAATGGTGGTAAACATCTAATAGAAAAGTATAAACCACAACTAATGATACATCATCATGATTTGGATGGTAAGCCACAGGATGTACAAGTAAAGAAGATTCTAAAAGAACTTAATTACAATGTTAAAGATATAACAGAACATATTATAGGAGGATGGCCTAATGACTAATCTATTATTTATAGTTATGGATGCATGTCGATATGACACTTTTGCAGAAGCAAATACTCCTAACTTTGATAAGGTAGGAAAGACTCTTAAAGTCTATTCACCAAGTATGAGTACTATAGGTACATTTCTAACATACATGAGTGGAGGACCTCCATTAAACTTACCAGATGACATAATAGATAGTGGTTATTGGCTTAATTACAGACCTCCAAATAGTCTAAGACAAAAGAAGAGAGAGGGAATAACTACTCTATATACCGCTCTTAGAAATATAGCCGAAATAGCTAAGTACTTTGAGGATAAGTTTGATAGTATAGAATATACACAGTTTGTTAGAAGAGGCACTCTTATCTCTTTAAGTTGTGAGAAGATATTCAATAAGTTCATAGAAGATACTAAGAATGAAGAACAGTTTCATTCAGTAATGTGGCTTATGGAAACACATCATCCATATTCTACTAATCAGATGTTACCATTTAATCATATCATGAAATCTAATATCTGGAAGAACAATCAGACTAAAGCAATAGAGTATATAGATTCACAGTTTGGTAAAGTGTATGATTATCTTAAATCTAGGAATGATGATACTATGGTTATTATAATAGCAGACCATGGTGACATGATGGGTGAAATTTCTAATGGTAGACAAAGATGGCATCATAGTATCTATAATAAGGATTTAAGAGTAGACTATCATGATAAGCTATTTGAAGTGCCTTATATAGAAGGAATAGTATGAAGAATGATAATAAATTTAAAATAGATATTATCTTTATTATGATGGACTGTTGTAGATATGATAATTTCATGGAAGCTGAGACACCTAACTTTGATAAAATAGGTAAAACGCATAAGGTATATTCACAAGCATGTTGGACCCTTCCTTCGATTTATGCTTTAACTAAAGGAGTTCCTCCATTAAACTATCCTTTTAAAGGGAAGGGGAATATCTCAGATTATATTAAACCACAAAGAAAGGGAACTTATACAGCCATGTTTAGTCATAATCCTCATGCGGGATTCTTGAAGGAAGGGAAGTTAGCATGGGATTATGTAAATTTACATTATAAAAGAGATGATTCAAAGAAGATACTTACTGACATGGCAAATCATCTAAATACCTATAATAGAATAAAGTATAATAGATGTGTATTAATGTGTCTATTAATGGAGACCCATAGAAATTGTAGCGTAAAATATGGAGATAGAAAAGTACAAATAAAGAATATCGAGGATATAGATAGTTATATGCCAGTTCTGTTAGATAAGGTAAAAAGAAAAACTAAGATAATTATAACAGCAGACCATGCTCATCTATTTGGTGATAAAACTGAGAGTGGTGAAAAGCTATATGGACATGACCCAAGGACAGGTAATGTTAAGTTTCATCCTAAGTTATTTGAGATACCTTATATAGAAGGTAATTATATATGCAAATAGATATACCTATCTGTGCCGATTCATATGAAGATATAGACCATATCATGACATCTATTAAGGACTTATTACCTTATCTGGAAGAGAATGATATATATCTTAATCTAGATATGGATTTACCAGCCTATAAACAGAAAGAAGTAATAGATTACATAGATAGTTCCAGAGTCAATATAGTCTATAATGTTGGATTACAAATGTATCTTGGTGGTGACCATAAAGAGTTCTTAGATTTGATGTTTGATAGGATAAGAAGTGTAATTATATATAATAAGGGTACATCTGGTCCCGATAGGAAATTAGAGAACTGTGGAGATAGATTTGATTATATTATATCTGAACTGAAACGTAGAGGATATAAGTATGACATTAGGATACAAAACACTCTATTAACAAGAGAGGGTGTAGATATCTATGTAGATTTTATGAAGAGATTGATATGAATCCGTGTATAATTTGGTTTACAGGATTACCTAGTTCAGGTAAGAGTACATTAGCTAAACCTCTATATGAGAAGATGAGAGAACTAAATATACCAGTAGTTCTATTAGATGGTGATGATGTAAGGCGATATGTATCACCTGAACTATCATATACTATACCAGATAGAATCAAACAAATGTGGAGATTATATGGTATAGCTAAATTACTATTACAGAGTGATGTTAGTTCTATAATATGCACTAACAGTTCACCCTTTGTG
>WOR8_10004043_pt1 | contig 14301 bp, 20 predicted proteins | sample DeeMarSeWOR38_10_FD_19890 | JGI IMG/M metagenome (IMG submission 19890) | reverse complement strand
CCGTAAAGCTTCATGGACCAAAAAAAGCAGATGCTACAATAATAGGCTGGGGTTCCACAAAAGGAACTATATTGGAAGCTATAAAAATCTTAAACGCAGAAGATCACCAAATTAATTATTTACAAATCGTATATCTAAATCCATTTCCAGCAGATAAGATTCAAGAAATTTTGAAAACATCCAAAAAGACTATCATGGTAGAAAATAACATAACATCTCAGCTAACAAGCCTAATACGTGAACACCTACTCATAGATGTTGAGCTCAAAATTTTGAAATATGACGGGCGTCCGTTCAATCCAGAATCACTCGTACAACGTATCAAGGAGTTGCTTTAAATGGTAACACTTGAAGACCTAAAGACACCAAAAACTAATACATGGTGCCCAGGCTGCGGAAATTTTGGAATACTGATGGCATTTAAAAAAGCATTGCTTGAACTGGGAATTGAACGTGAAAATGCTATGTTAGTTTCAGGAATAGGTTGTCATGGCAAAATGGTTAACTACGTAAATATAAATGGCTTCCACGGTATCCATGGTAGGGTATTACCTTTAGCAGTAGGCATTAAACTCGTTAATCCTAATCTTACAGTTGTTGGTTTCGCAGGAGACTCTGACCAATATAACGAGGGTTGGGGACACTTTGCACACGCAATACGACAAAATATTGACATGACTCTGATAGTGCATGACAATATGGTTCTAGGTTTAACTACAGGTCAAGCAACATCTACCAGTCAACAAGGATTTAAGACAAAATCTACACCCTTCGGGGTTATCCCGCCAATGCTTAATCCTATTGCACATGCTCTAGTTAGTAATGGTAGCTTTGTTGCCAGAGGATTCTCTGGAGACATGTTCCATCTAAAAAGCTTAATCGTTGAAGCAATTCAGCATAGAGGATTTGCTTTCATTGACGTGTTCCAACCGTGTGTTACCTTCAACTATCTAAACTCCTACGACTGGTTCCGTCAGAGAATATACAAACTTGAGGAAGAAGCTCATGATGTATCTGATAAAAAAAAGGCACTTGAAAAAGCCTTTGAATGGGGAGATCGAATACCCATTGGAATTTTCTATAAAAAGGAACGACCAATTTACCGTGACAGTCTTCAACACCTGAAAGATATTAAACTTACAAAATTGTCCTTAGAAAACCTAAATGTTGCATCTGCTCTTAAAGAAATGAAATAAGTTACAATGATTCCAATTCCTAACTTTAGGAATTGCCGTGCGATCATATCTTTAAGAAATCTTATCTTGCTATGTTAGATAAGTTAACGCCAATTTTAGGGGCTCACCTGGGTTATAAGTCCATCATTAACTTAAGATGGATTATCGGAACTTTTCGTTCCGTCAACCTATTTATTCGAGGTACAACTTCTTGGAAGATCTCCAATGGATCCAAAGTGGTCCAATTTGTAGGTTCTTTTTTGTCGTTTGCCTTTAATCGTTGAGCTATCTCCTCAATTATTAAATTCTCAGCTATCAAATTAACCATGCAAACCTCACCTTTGTTTATTAATTTCTGAATAACCAGCCTCTTCAGTTCGTTTTCTTTTTCCATCTGCTTGAAAACTTTGGCAGCTTTGTTTTTGATCTTAATATGTGCCAAAGAAATCTGTGGAATTTTCTGACAAAGTGTAACTCGTTCTCTCCATTTTTTCAGCCAACGTGTTGTCCACACTTTTAAGAAGCTTTTAATTTCATCCAGGTTTGTTTCATCATTCAAAGCTTTTTCAATGTCATCGAAGCTTACCTTTGAGCATTCTGAATCTAAACATGTTTCAAGATCTTGAAAGGCAAAGTCTAATAGTTTTCTTTCCGAACCATAAATATCTACATCCGGAATTTCCCTCTCAAGCTCCTTAGCTAACCATGGCAACATAATTGGATTTTTTGAGGATTCAAGTTTAGAGGCTGACATACGCTGCCACTTCTTCCAAGGAATATATATCCTGCTTTTTTGGGTATATTTGAGGGTTTCCAATTTATAATGTAAAGTCTATAAAGTGAATTACTTTTTTTAAAATGTTTTTTCCTTAAAATTGGCTTAAAAACTCTAAAAAGTCTCAAATTGAGGTTTTTTTATTATTTTTAATTAATTTGTGGATTTTAAGTTGTTACTTTAAAAACCTCAAAAAGAGGGTTTATTTATCGTGTCTATTCAAACATTTTAACAATTAGAACATGTTTTGTACGATTTGCAAATTTTCAATAAATAAGCTATTTTTGCTACTAGGTAATCCTTAATAAATAGCTAGTCCTCATTCTGTTAACATCGCGAGAAAACGTTAGGAGAGTATAAATCGCTTGGCTAAATTCAAAATAATAATATCCGACCCCGTAGATGGAACATCACAATCCATGGAATTAGATGAAACTCAAGCGGTTCCGATGATTGGTAGAAAACTGGGCGATATTATTGATGGAGCAGTCGTTAAGATGTCTGGCTATAAACTAAAGATAACCGGTGGATCGGATAAGGATGGTTTTCCAATGCGACCAAATATTCATGGTGGTGTTCGAGTGGGTGCCATCTTAAGTGAGGGCGTAGGTTTTCATTCCTCTGAAAAAGGAGAGCGAAAAAGAAAAACGCTTCGGGGAAATGTAATAACAGACGCAATCGTTCAAATAAACATGAAAGTTATAGAAAAACCAAAAGGCAAAAAAGCAGAAGCACCTAAAGAAGCACCAGAAAAGACAGCCTCTACTGACTAGTCCGGTCATTAAATCTACAAATAACTTTTTTATAACTTGGAAAGCAACTAAAATTGTAAAAAAATTAGATTATACCTGTTTCACAGCTCACTTTTTGGCATTCCTTAATGGATATCTTTTTTAATAAATGATTTCTTTGTTTAAAATTGTTAATGGAGTTATTGAATCAATGTTAACTGAAATTGTAAGTGACGAACAATTGATTAAGCTATATACTGAATCTGGTTATTTAGTTGCAGTCGATTATACGAAAAAGGAAGTAAAGTTACACACTATTGATTGTATGCTGGCTGATCCGATTAGTACAGTTGGAGTTAAACCATCAAAAGCAAAAGCCAACAAAACTGGAGAATTCTGGTATTCAAAGGACCAAACTGAATCTAGGATAAAAGGAGAAGATATCGCTAAAGAGAAAGGTTACACCTTTTTGGTTTGCCCGATTTGCGATCGATAATTTCTTTAATTGCAGTTAGTTTAATCTTTAAAATGAATTTTTTTTATATTCTTTATACATTTTTTCTACTTGATTATTACTGACATATCCTTTGTGGGGACGAAATCCTCCCTTAAATCCCTTAGGAATATGCATCAGTTCATGAATCACTGTTTTTTCTTTATCTTCTTGACTTAATTTGTCATAACGTTCAGAAATAACCTCAATAACATATGTTGGCGGAAGTTTAAGCGCTTTTTGCCATATTTTACCAAATCCATGAATACGAGCAATTATTCTCCTTGATTTAGTTCCCTCACTTCGAAAACAATGTACACACTGAGGAACAATGTGCGAAAAACTCAATCTTTCAATAATTTCTTCAACTAATATTTTTACATCGGGGGCTTCTATATATTTCAAAGCATTTTCATCCCTGAAACTGGGTGATGTCTTTAAGCACACCTTCAATATAAAATGTTCATTAATATGCGAACTGGGTAATACTACCACTTGATACATGTAGACGATATTTTCATAGCTATGAAAAATATTACTTTTTTAATCAAATTTTTGAAAGATACGATAATAAAATAGTAATTCTTTATTCAAGATTGTAGAGACGCGTATCTAAAAAACAATTAAAAAGTGTACACCTTATCTTGACTTGTCTGTAGATTAAAATTTAATCAACTAACCCACTCATATGGGAGCTTATTCTATAAAGAAATACCAGAATGATTAAACTAATATCAGTTGTATGAGGCAAGGAAGAAAACTATTAGGAATGAAAGGAATGAACAACTCCCTAGCCTCATACAATATTTTAATTGACTAATTTTTTCGTATTTTACGCTTGTTAATCTTAAATCAATATTACAACTAAAATACGCACGAACTGAAACCTTAATATAATCACTGGAGTTTATCTAACTTCTCAGGAAAATGATTACTATGTCAGCAGATGCAGATAAAACCAAGTGTTTAGTTCATAAACCATGCAAAACACTACCTCAAGCACCTTCCGTAAATATAGGAACCATCGGTCATGTAGACCATGGAAAAACTACTCTTGTTGAAGCAATAACTGGTGTTTGGGCAGCTAAACATAGCGAAGAACTAAGACGGGGTATAACCATAAAACTTGGGTATGCTGACGCTCCAATCTTTAAATGTCCAAACTGCGAAGACCCCCAATGTTACTCCACAGATCCAACATGTTCTAATTGTGGCACAGAATGTGAATTCGTTCGAGCGGTAAGTTTTGTGGATTCTCCTGGACACGAAGCCCTTATGGCCACTATGCTTTCTGGAGCTACAGTCATGGATGGAGCTATGCTTATTGTTGCTGCCAATGAAAAGTGTCCCCAACCCCAAACTCGGGAACATTTGGCCGCTATCGAATTAGCAGGATTACAAAACATTATCATCATACAGAACAAAATAGATATTGTTGATGAAAAGCGTGCTATGGAGAGCTACAAAGAAATCGAATCTTTTGTAAAAGGAACAATAGCAGAGGGAAAACCGATTATTCCCGTGTCCGCTCAACATGGAGTAAACATTGATGTAGTTCTTAAATCCCTACAAGATAATATTCCTACTCCGGTTCAAGACTCAACTAAACCTCCGCGAATGTTTGTTTTACGTTCTTTTGATGTAAACAAACCTGGTGCTTCTATGGATGAACTTTTAGGTGGAGTGATCGGTGGAAGTATCTCACAAGGAAAATTCAAGCTTGGTGATCAAGTTGAGATTCGTCCAGGCATAAAGGTTGAAAAACAGGGAAAGACATTTTATGAACCTATCTTTACCGAGATTACAAGTTTAAGTGCAGGGGGAAAAGAAGTAGAAGAAGCTCACAGTGGGGGGTTGGTGGGGATTGGAACATTTTTAGATCCATCCTTAACAAAAGCAGATGGGTTAACTGGGAATCTTTTGGGAAAACCCGATTTGCTTCCGTCAACACGATATGAGCTTGTTTTGGAAACCACACTTTTAAAACGAGCTATTGGAACTAAAGAGCTTGTACAAGTTGATAATATAATAAAAGGTGAACGTTTACTCCTTGACGTTGGTACAACAATCACCATTGGAACCGTTTTATCTTCTAAAAAAGGTCTCATTAGGCTCAAATTGACTCGACCTGTATGTGCAGAAGACGGAGCCAGAACTGCTATAAGCAGAAAAATAGCAAGCAGATGGCGCTTAATAGGATATGGAATAATCCAAAGCTAGTCATTTTATTCTCTTAATAACAATAACTTAAACTAAAGATCCCCGTGAATGTAATAGTTATTACAATTAATCAATTCTTTAATACTATTAATTGATAAAATCACTTTTTGTATTTTTTAGTATAACCCCTATCTTAGCACCTTTTTTTGATGTTATGGAGATTTTTGTTAGTAACTAGAATTAAATTACATTCATATTGTTTCCATACTTCTGTTGATAATAGAAAGTAATTACCTGGACTATATAATCGTTAAAAATGAATTGAAGATTTAATAAGAAAACACAACATTCTTACTTTAGGGAAAATTGAGTGAACAATAACTTAGTTTTTTTAATTATTTCGGTCAATATTTTGGTTATTGGTTTTGGAGCCATAATATCAATTTCTGATCTATTTTTAAGACAAAATACAGGATATACTCAAATCGATAGGAAACTTATTGGAGTTGAATATTTACCTCTTGGTTACCGTCCAACCTACGAGTACTATCTTCGCCAAAATAGTTCAGCAGAATTACATCATGTAGTCTCTGAAGGTTCTTACACGTTAGATTTTCTTCAACTTAGCATAGTAATTGTAGCGATTGCTGATGCATTATGGGTTTTTATCGAAAGAAAAAAACAAGAAAATAGTTAGTTCTCTAAATCAACAAAAAATCATTATTTTAACTCTCTTTCTAAAGATTAATTATTTATGTAACATAGGCTGAACCTAATTTCGTAAGCTATTAATCTGGGGAAGAGGGTGGAGAACTAATGTTTCACTCTTTCTCAGAGATATAAAATCAAGGGGAGGTGAAAAAAGTGAAAAAGAAAAAAGTATTCTTTTTCAGTTCAATATTAATTCTTGCTGTTACATTTCTATGTTCATCTTTGACGTTTGCTCAAGAACTTCGATATTGGGATTATTGTAAAGTATCAGCCTATGGATATAACTTTGCAGAAATGGAAACTGGAGATATACGGACAACATCATTTAACGTTGCTACTCCCCCATCAGGGAGTGATATTACAAATACCGTAGAAGTTATAAATTATGATACTGGTGAGAACTACACCAAGACATTTTCAATCGATGACGCTATAATAATTCGTTATGATAATTACCCTCCTCTTAACTATACAGCCACGGAGGCCGCAGAGTCAAATCATTATATAATTTATTTTGAAGGACCAGTGGCAAATGTATCAATACGTGGAGCTGCTGTCCCAGAATTTCCACCAATCCTAATAGTACCCTTATTCATGACAGCAACAGTATTAGCTTTAGTCTACAGAAGAAAACATTCATCATAAATTTAAATAAAATCAACCCCCATATTTTTTCTATAAATAATTTTATTCCTATTTATACAAATAGCGAATTTTTCTATACAAAATTTTTAATATACTTTATTTTGAAAACAATCAGACAATGGTATGATGCAAGAGAGCATAAACGATAGTGTCTTAGAAATGTTTAATAAATCCATTACCCAAGATGGGATAAGTGAGCAAAATGCCTAAGAAAGAATTCTCATATCGTGGTCATTCAATGGAGGAACTGCAAGGTATGTCTATGGACGAGTTTATCAAATTGCTTCCCTCACGACAACGGAGAACCCTGATGAGAGGGCTCGATCAGGTCCAAAGAACGCTTCTAGAGAACATTAGAAGAGCCAAAAAAGCGATAAAAGCAGAAGAAAAGGTAATTGTCAAGACACATGCACGGGACATGATTATCTTACCTGAAATGATCGGTGTTAATCTACTGATTCATAACGGAAAAGAGTTTACACCTGTCGAAATCGCACCAGAAATGGTTGGACATTACTTAGGTGAATTTGCCATAACCAATAAACCTGTTAGACACGGATCACCAGGTATCGGTGCATCAAGATCATCCATGTATGTTCCATTGAAATAGGAAACTTTTCCTGAATCCTAAAAAGACCAAAGTATATCTGAATTCGTCCAAAAACCTGGGTTAAATTCAGATTTTTCAAACTCCTTAATATTACTTTATAGTTTAAGCTCTGTAAGTTGGTTCAGATCTTTTCTTTTTCTTTTCGTTGGGAATTTTTGGTAATGGAATAGGTGGAGGAATATTTAGGCTCCTGCACAAAATTACTGTTTCTAAAAAAACAACATTTGAAATAGACTGAAGAATGAACGGAGGTGGTGGTTGCTTTTCTTTATGGCTCTTCATAATCTTTTCAAGTTCATCTTTTAGTCCTTTAACGTGACTGATTCCCTTCACACTAATTTGAGCCACTGCTGGCGAATAGTTTATTGAGAAAACAAAAGGAATCTCTAGCATTTCTTCGGTTTTTTTGTTTATCCCAACCACATTTAGATTGGTCGCTATTTGAACTGGCGGGATAGATTTTCCAATTTCCCAGAAATTTTCTGCAGAAATATTTTTTATAAAGACTCTTATATCCATCATTTTCTAACCCGCTAAGTCAATATAGTTCCAAGCTTTTTTAAGCTTGGTTAATTTAGGTTTGTTGCTTGTATCGCGTTAAACCGCAATGTCCGCATGTAAATCGATTACCGTGATCAGCCATAAAGTATCCAGGGCCGCAACGTTCACAGTTAGGTCGTAATCTTTTTACTGTTTTCCCTTCGACTTTATAATATGAACCAATTCCCGGCCTTTTCTTATTAGTTTTCTTTTCTACAGCTTCCTTTTTAGGCACCTAGTCTTCCTCCGATTCTTCTTTTGCTTCTTCTTTGGGTTCTACAGCCTCAGACTTTTCTGGAATCTTATTTCTAACAATTATGTGTTTTGGTTCAACAAGCTTAGACTGTTCTATTGAATCGTAAACATTAGCTTCCCCAGTAGCAACCATTGTACCTGTTTTTGTTTCAATATTTTTAACGTAAACCAACTCGGGATTTATTTTTAGCAAGGATGCAATTTGTTTTCTAACGTCAGTCCGTGTTGGGGTACCTCCATTTTGCATATGCTCTATACTAAATGTCAATTCTCTTCTTTTAAGCAGAGGATTGTTCTCTTTTGAAATGATATTAACCTTCATAGTTACACTTCCGTAGGCTGTTGATTTGATACATCCCTATTACTTTAGCTTTTCGAAGTTTCTTTCATCGAATATACTATATTTTGCATCTTTTTTCTCGATTCTTCTGTAACCTTAACTACCACAATTCCAGAATTGGGTTGACCATATACTACAAAGGAATTTGCTGGTGCAGACAAAACAGTTACAAGTGCAAGTAGATCTTCCTCGCCATCAATTATGATTTTTGTTTGTCCATTTTGCTCAAATGCCTTTTGAATAGCAGCCCAAGATTCTTCAGTTATTGAACCTGGAGGATTTTTGGCATAAAATGTATGGTCTGTGACCATTTTTATGGGTTGAATAGGCTTGCGCATAGTTTTATTATCAATTATTATAACATTTAGAGATAGACCAAAATCAATCATGTTTTTTGTTACTATATCCCCCACAGAAATTACATTTTTGGGTTTTTCTTTTTCAATGAGCTCTTTGAGTTTATTCATTGTTTTTTCATAGGGACCTTCAATAAGTAGTCCCTGTGGATTTTTCAGTTCTTTGCGGAGCTCATCGCTTAGTAGGCGAATTCTGGTTACCTACCTTACTCGAAGTGCGTAATGTCCTTTTTCTTTTACTTTCATAGCCCGTGCTATTGCTGAGCCTTCAGGATCTATAATCACAACTATGCCTGAAAAGTCGTCACTTAGGTTCGATGCATTACAATTTGGACATATAGATGTTGAGCCATAGGAGATAATTCGACATTCTCTACAGGCTTTGTCTGTCATTTTGCTGATTCTCCTGCAGTTTGATTAGGTGCCTGAATTTCTTGATTCATTGCATCAATTTTTTCAACATCTTTCTTTATCCAATCTATCTTTCCAAGGAAAGGTTGTCTAGCCGTTACGCCTATCTTTCCTGAACTTCCACTGCGACCTAAAGAGACGGCCGTTATTCGCACTCGAACATGATCTCCAGTTTGCAGCTTCCTTTTTGTTTCTTTACCCATAAGAACTCCTTGTCTTTCGTCATATGATATATAATCGTCCATTAGTTGAGACACATGGAGTAATGCATCGACTGGTCCAATACGAATGAATGCTCCGAATTCTGCAATTTCTACAACTTCTCCTTCAATTACTTCCTGGATCTTGGGATAGAATGTAAGGAGCGAAAATTCAACTTTATGGAATGTTGCTCCGTCTCCGGGTATGATTTTTCCAAATGGATTGACTTTGATGTTTGTCACTGCAATTACATAACCCAGTTCTTCATCTACCATTCCATCGTACTTGATTTTTAATTGTTCATATCCTACGTTGTTGATGTTTTCTCCAAACCTCTCCGGAGGTATCCGAATTGCATCTTCTAGAGTTACAAGTTTGAACATTTATTTTACTATCCTAACTGTTGATTAACGGGAAATCACCGTATTATATACGGAGAACTTTCGCCTCCATTAAAAGACAATACCTCATTTATAAGGCTATACTGAGCCTTCCAGCACTAATTGCTGTTTTTGTCTCATATAAATAACTGCTATACCTGACTGTCTCAGTCTTTTTCTCAGGTTTCGGTCGTTTGTTGCAACGGGAATTTTAGATTCAGTAGCCACTCTAACAATCACATCATCATAAGTTTCAGTGTCACTTTTCTCAACCGGTACAAAAAAACACTTAGCACCCAAACTAATCGCATTTACTGCCTGTTTTTTTGTCTTTATAGACGTTGATTCTGCGAGCCCTTGAAGCTCTTTTTTTGTGGACGAAAGCATTATGGGTTCATATCGTTTATTTAATAACTTTGCCAGTTCTTCAAAGATATCCAAATTGAATTGTAATGGAAGAAAGAAAAAATTTGCATCTAAAATAACTCTTAATCTAACCTTTTTTGAAGCAGCCAATTTTGTTCCACATCCTGAATAAACTTTGGGAAGATTCACTTACTTTTATTGAATCAATCCCAATTTATTATCTCTTAGGATTGAGAACAAATTAGTTTTTACTAACCTAAACCTATAAGCAATGATTAATGATTACAGCGGTTTTTATAATCTAAGCTAGCGTCTTTTTCGGTTTCTCATTCCGGCTGTTCTAGCTGCGATTAAACCAACTTTTTTACCTGGAGGAGCATTTCGAGAGACTGTTGTAACTTTGCGTCCACCTTTCTTACTGCTTCCATAAGGGTGACAAGCCGCTATCATGGCGATACCTCTAGTACGAGGATATAAATGACCTTTAGCTTTCATGAGATGAAACTTGTTTCCAGCTTTAAGAAAAGGTTTTTCGATACGTCCTGCTCCTGAGACCACTCCAACTGTTGCTCGACAAAGATCGTTTATGTATTTTGTCTTTCGGGAAGGTAGTTTAACGATTGTTCCATCAGGTGTATGAGTTACAATTGTCGCATAGGCACCTGATGATCGAACCATTTTACCTCCATCCCCTGGAGAAAGTTCAATATTGCAGATCATTGTTCCTTCAGGGATCTTACCTATTGGAATAACATTACCAATTTCTACAGTAGCCATATCCCCGATTTGTGTTGGTTGTCCCTCATAAACTCCTTCTGGAACGACCGAATAGTATGTTTTGCCATTTTCAAGCTTTACTGAAATCATTGGGGATCCTCTTCCAGGGTCATGAATAATGTCTTTAACTTGACCCAGAGTTACTCCTTTTTGTTCGTTGGGTTGCATTGAAGGATAGCGAACAGGAGCCACTCTCTTATGAGAGGATGCCCTGAATACTGACGTTCCTTTTCCACGTCTTTGCACTCGTATACATTTACCCACGATTTTACATCTTCCTTTGGAACATTTAGGTTCTACAGTTTAGTTCCTTTTTTAAATACTTTTATTTTCCAGTTATCTGGATTTTTACAGCATTCAATATTTTGGTTTTGTCTATAGATCCCTAGTGATATGTGTTGGATGGCATCATACAATATATTCGTTTCTATTGAATTATCTGAATCTTAGGGTCTTTTTTGATAATTGTTACAGACCCTTAACTATTACAGCTTGTTTTAAAGGAAGAGCAAACTTCAGAATTAACTCAGCAGGGCGCTAAAAGTTAACTACTTAGTTTCTTTTTCTTTTGAATATCTTGTTGTTACAAACCAATATACCACAAAAATTGCCACAATCAGAGCAACAACTGCAAGCAAGATATAATTGAATTGAGAAACCATACTCTGAAGTTCTGGAGGTATTTCACCCGTAGCTCTATAAGATTCTATAAGTTCATTAAATGTTAAACCAAAAAATCCTCCCAAAGAAGTGTAAAATAAAGTTCTAGGTAATGTTCCAATTATTGTAGGAATTAAGAAATTTTTTATCTTCATAGTTGTTAAACCAGCACTATAAGATATTGCATCAAAAGGTATGAATGGTGCAAACCTGCCCAAAAGAATTGCCCAACTTCCCCATCGATTAAACCAATTATCTGCAAATGTTATACCTTTTTCTCCAACAAGTCGGATAGCAAGGGATCTACCGCCTTTTCGTGAAATATAGAAACTCAAAACACCTGCAACTACAGATCCTAAAGCGCCAACTAACCATCCATATGGAAATTGGAAAGCTAATCCTCCGGCAATTAGAACAAGTTCAGAAGGAATAGGAATTGCCAAAGCTTGAATAATCATCATACCAAATAGAAGGGGTAATCCTCCCGCTTGGAAGGACTCTATTACCCAAATCAGAATATCGTATACAATGCTTGGATAAAAGAAAAGAGTCAGAGAAGCTCCTATAACTAACAGAAACACAATAGCTGGAAATATTTTAGAAGATTGTGACATCTTAAAAAACCAAAGTTCCTCTATTTAGAGGATCCCCAGTTTGATTGCGACGTCAACTGCCTTGAATTCTGGACTAAGTCTCACGAATGCCTTTTTTTCCCCATCAGGAGTTATTGCCGAATTTACTTGATTAACTACAACATCATAAAGCTCCTCAACTGCCACTTTTATATCATGCTTTGTGGCGTTTTTATTTACAATAAATACAAGTTTGTTTTCTGCTTCAAGTATTCGACTAGTTACTTCAGTCATTACAGGATATCTGATAATTTTGTATGGGTCCATATTATTTTCCTCCAAAGACTTGCTCTAATTTTTCAAAAGCTGAATCCGTCCAGATTGTCAATCTTCCAGGGTGTGTTCCTGGCGCTAACACTTCTGCATTCAAGTTTTCAACTGCTACAATATCTATTCCTGGTAGGTTTCGCGCTGCTTCTGTCACTCCATCATTTTTAGTTATGACTAATAGAGGTCCAACAGCTTGTTTCATCTTTCGTCCTCGCATCTTCCCTTTTCCAGCTCTAACCTTTCTACTTTCTTTGGCACGAAATATATCCGGCCATACACCAAGGTTCATTAAAGCCTCTTCAACGTCTTTGGTTTTTTTAAGACTCTGAATTTCATCTACAATTACTATAGGAAAATCAGGAACCTCATCTATAATGTGCCCCCTGGAAGCTACAGTTTCTTTTGATCCTGTTGCAGCGATTGCTGAACGCAAAGCTAATCGATTCTCCTTTCTGGGAATCTTCTTTTTGATCTTTTTCCCTGCTTCTGGAGGATGTGCTGATCTACCTCCCACTGTACCCGGAGCAAATGCTCCACGTTGTCCCCTCTCCTTTAATCTTGGAATACGAGCTATTCCTAAACCAGTTCCTCTAGACTCTGCTGTATTTCTTTTTCCAGCCATTGGGTCTCGACCCTGAGGCTGAATTTTATGAGACTGAATAGCAACTACCGCCCGCTTTATTACATCTGGTCTCCTTGGTGTGTTGAATATCTGCGGGAGATTACGTTTTGCAACTTCTTTGCCTTTTAAATCAAAAACTTTTGCTGAAATGGTACCCATAATTTATCATCAACCTATTTTTGTGTTGACTCCAAAGATATGTAACTTATATTTGGTGGAGTATCTGGTATCTTTTTTGGAGCACGAGCTGGATATCTTAGACGAATAAGACGTTTAGCTGGACCTGGAAGGCTTCCATCTACAATAATGTAAGTACCTTTTACTTCTCCATACCTTACAAATCCACCTTTTGGAGTAACTTCTTTTCCATCTATACCGATTTTTAGTATACGCTTATTGTATTCTGTTCTTTGATGATAGCCCATTTGTCCAGCTCTAGGAACAGTGTATAATACTCTTGCGGGTTTCCATGGTCCAATTGCAGCGACTCCTCGTTTGGTTTTTCTTGATTTGCGGGGTAGTAGTTTTATTCCCCATCGTTTTACTGGGCCTTGGAAACCTTTTCCTTTTGTTATGGCGACTACGTCCATGTATCCCCCTTCTTTGAAGACATCTGTGATAGAAACCATTTTCCCGAGTAGACTCTTGGCGTATTCTATTTGTTCTTTGATTGAACCTCCGTCTACCTTGATTTCCGTAATATCTGGTTTTTTCTTTGGAACTGCAGCGAGTCTCGGTTGGCTTGCTACCATTAAACGAATCTCCGCTATTTTGTCTTCATTTTCTTCAAGTTTTTTCAAATTCTTTTCTGTTTCGAATTTTTCTGGCAAAACAAATGCTCGGTCGAAATCCTTAGGAGGATCTTTCATCCAAGCTTCAGTAAATGTTTCTATCCCATACTGGTCTTTTGTGTATGCCCGAATTGCAAAAACGATTATTGGTGGAACGTCCAACACTGTTGCTGGGTGAGCTGTTTCTTTCCCCAAATGGAGTGAGCCAGGTTTGTCTTCGACTATAATCATCTGAGTCATTCCAGCTTTGTAACCCATGAAACCGAGCAGGGTTGGTCCCTCTTCTACTTTGGGCCAGAAGCGTATTCTTCCAACCGTTCGTTTGGCACGTCCTCTAGGTAAATAGGCTAATGAACCATGTCTAGGAGCATGCTTTTTTCTATGACCCATGCTAATATCC
>WOR8_10004042_pt1 | contig 14303 bp, 15 predicted proteins | sample DeeMarSeWOR38_10_FD_19890 | JGI IMG/M metagenome (IMG submission 19890) | reverse complement strand
ATTGTGGTTTGGATGAAGTCTTGAAAGTATGGATACCAGATGTATATCTGCAAATGATAAGTACTTTCAAAATTGCATATTTCTCCAACTAATCGCAGATGGACCATAATTCCAGATATTAACAATAAAAACCAAATATCTTGCATCTTTAATTTTTCAGATACTTCTAAGTAATCAAAGATTTTTTCCTCCCTTAATGGACCTGTAAAATCATATCATCCATCCGAACTTTTGCTTGCTTATAATTTTGCAGATTAGCCAGGACGAATATACACTTTTTTCAGCCAATATTTTTGTTGGACTTCGCGCCTGAATACGAAATTTGCTCCATCGATTAAATATTTGGATATGTGTTGGAAATATGAAATTTGAGTAGAGTTCAAAAATAATTCGCAGTTTTGATACGATATTTATAAAAGTCATTAACAGGCGATTCAGAGCCGAATTGCTGAGGTTTAACAAAAATTTCCATGTTTACATTTTATGCAATTTAGAAAAAAAATTATTCATACAGCACTTTAGCCACATCTTTGAGACCTAACTCATCCAGTTTTTGCTTTTTGGGCTTTCCGGAGTGAAGGTCCCAATCCATTTCCTTGTACCAGTCTCTAACCAAAAGGTCGATATCGCAGTGTCTTCCAACAAGCGGCCCCTTTTCGGGCGGCGGCGTCTTGTAAACACGGTCGGGAACATAAAATTCCAGTGGGTTTAAACCTTCCCGGATGTTAAATGCCTGCTGGACATTCGCAATTCGCTCGCCAATCAATATTAATTCATCGAAGTCGATATCCCATCCCGTGACACAGCTGATAAACTCGTGGGTCGCATTTACAGGAATCGTTATGTGGCCGAACAGGCAGAACCCCGCACTTGTTGCTGCGTTTGTCAGGCTCATGATACGCTTTTGCTCGCCGCCTCTGTTTTCAAAGGAATCTAAATCGTAGGGCGGCGCTCCAAGGTCCGGGTGCCGGAATTCACCCTCGCCGGAAGCACGGGTATGGCGTGCCGGCGCCGGAGCAGCCTTATACGTCGCCCCCAGGCCGAGACGAATCTGGGCCCGCGGATCGTGCATCGGAAGCTCCTGGCCCTTGATATGGATTGCATATTGATCTGCACCGTTTCCTATTTTTTCAGCGGCCAGCTTCACGCCATCGGCCAGTATATCTCCAAAGCCTTCCCTTTTGGCCATCTTTTCTGCCATCGCGATGATGGCGCTGTGATTTCCCCAGGTAAGCTCAATACCATCCGTATCTTTCTGACCGATAATTCCATTTTCGAAACATTCGATTGAGAAGGCAATGGAGCAGCCGGTTGAGATGGTATCCAGCCCCTGACGATTGCAGATGTCATTGGCCAGAATAATAGATTCAATATCGCTGTTCAGACACATGCTGCCAAAGGCACCGATTGTCTCATACTCCGGTTTATGGACACCGGCGGCATATTTGTATCCGCCCATACCCTGCTTCATGATTCCACCGCAGTGCATGGGGCAGTTCCAGCATCCGTATCGTTTTTCCTGCCTTTTGATAAAGTTTTCACCCGAAATTTCCTCCAGGTCAGGCATGTCAAGGATGCTTCCGGCCCAATTCTTAATCGGGAGGCGTCCGTTCATGACCGAGCCGGGAATCATGGCGCTGGTTCCAATATCATGGAAGAATGAAAACCACGGATTTTCCTTCATTTCGGGTAAATATTTTTTGCGTAACCGATCCAGTTTTTCTTTCTCAACGACGGGGACCTTTTTTTTCCCTCGAACAGCCAATGCTTTAAGACCTTTGGATCCCATGACGGCCCCTATTCCTGAACGTCCCGCGGCCCTGCCCTTGTTCGTAATAATGGCTGATATTAAGGATATTTTTTCTCCAGCTGGGCCGATGCAGGCAACTCGAAGGTCTTTACCATGCTCGCCTTTCAATAGATCCTCAGCATCGTGCGTGTCCTTTCCCCAGATAAACCGTGCGTCCCTGATTTCGGTTTTCCCCTCATCGATCAAAAGATATACGGGCTTTTCTGATGCACCGGTGAAGAAAACAGCGTCGTACCCGGCGAACTTAAGGTATGGACCGAAATCTCCTCCAGAGTTAGCATCACCCCATGTATCTGTCAGCGGAGACTTGGCAACGACCGTAAATCTTCCGCAAAAAGGAACTGTCGTTCCGGTTACCGGGCCCGTTAAAAAGCCAAGTATGTTTCCCGGCCCTAAAGGGTTGACCCCCCTTAGCTGGCGGTTGAAAAGAATATGGGCGCCCATGCCATAGCCTCCGAGAAATTGACGGCAAATTTCCTCACCAAGCGTATCTTCAATAATTTCAGATGTTGTCAGATTTACATATAAAATCCTTCCCATGTATCCGCCAGCCATACGCACCTCCCATTAAAAAGTAAAATTGGAGAATACCCATAAAATCATTTCAGTCCAGATAAATGCCTTTGGTGAAAATTCGATCAAAAATTTCAGAAAGCCGGGCAGGGGAGATCTTTCCTTTTGGATCATACCAGCGATACGCCCAGCTGACCATCCCGAAAAAAGCGAAGGCACATGCTTTTGTATCCAAATCAATCATTTTCCCATCCGCTTTCAGTTCCTCCAGGATCTTCATCAGACTGTCGGCGTAGATTCTTTGTTTCTCTTTAATTTCTTCCTGGTGTTCAGGATTGAGCGCATCCTGATTGTGAACCAACAATTTCATTTTATTAAAATCAACCGCTGCCTGGGTGTGAATTTTGAGGATGTCGGATAATTTTTCTTTGAGACTTTTCTGGCTTCCTTCAATCTCCTGAATCAGAATCAGTCCGGTGCTGATGGTTTCTTCCAAAATCTGGTAAAGCAGATCCTCTTTGCTGTCGAAATAATAGTATACTGCTGCCGGGCTTATCCTGGCTGACCGGGCAATGTCCCGGGTTGTCGCAGACTTAAACCCGCGTTCAGCAAATACCTTTGCGGCCGCATTGCGGATTAATTTTCTTTTTTCCTCTTTCATCAAAAATCTCCTGGCTTTTGTCTGATTGTTCAGTCTGGCTGATTGTTCAATTAATAGAATGAACTTCACCGGGACGTCAATAGGATTTTGAATGGTATTCAGGCCTTAATCAGGTTGCGTACGTGATACTTAAACCCCGGATGAAGTTATAAGTACCTAAAATAATATAAAAAATAAAATATCGAAAAAGACCTTGACACCCATTTTCAAACAGGGTATCTGTTTGAACAAATAGTCTGATTGAACGGTCAGTCAGTTTTTTTGGTAAAATGACGACCAGAAGGGGCCCAATTCGTGAAAACACATCGCATCATCGGGAAACGACTTCCCCGGATCGATTCAAAGGATAAAGTTACCGGGAAGGCACTTTACACGGATGATATGTCCTTGCCGGGCATGCTATGCGGCTTGATCCTGCGCAGCCCTTTGCCTCATGCAAAAATCATCCGTATCGATACGTCAAAGGCCTTGAAAGTATCCGGGGTCAAAGCGATTGTAACCGCTGAGGACACCCCCAAAATTAAATTCGGCATTATTTCCAGATCAGCCAAATATATGGATGAGTATCCATTAGCCGTCGATAAGGTCCGCTTTATCGGCGAGGAAGTGGCTGCTGTGGCGGCAACCGACGCCGACGCCGCAATGGAAGCACTGGACTTGATTGAAGTTCAATATGAAGAACTGCCGGCCGTATTCGACCCGCAGGAAGCTCAGAATCCGACAGCCCCCCAACTCCATGATCATGCACCGTTGAACATTAGCCGTGAGTATCACATCAAAAAAGGTGACCCTGTCACGGCGTTTAACACATGCGCACTTGTGCGCGAGGACATATTTACAACCCAATCGGCCATTCATGCTTACATGGAGGCCCGGGTTGCCCTGGCCTACTGGAGCAAAGGCGGGACGTTGACGGTTTATACATCAACCCAGACACCGTACTACGTTCAACAGCACCTGGGGCGGACCTTGGATATCAATCCGGATAACATCCGGGTGATAAAGCCCTATGTGGGCGGCGGTTTTGGCGGTAAATCAGATGGGTTGTCTGCGGTAGAATTTTGTGCCGCTTTGTTGGCCAAACAGGCTGATCGGCCGGTGAAGATCGTTTGTTCGCGGGATGAAGAATTTGCAGCCGCCAGAAGAAAACACCCTGTAACGATTACTATGAAAACCGGTGTTAACAAAAACGGGATCATTTTGGCGCGACAGTGTAAAGCGGTGTTAGACGGTGGCGCATACTGCAGTTTGGGTCCACTGACAACGGTTTTGATGGGGACCTTTCAGACGCTGCCTTTCGGTTTTGAGCATTATCAATACGATGGTTACCGAATTTATACCAACAAACCGCCCTGTGGGGCCATGCGGGGCCACGGTGGCCCCCAGGTTCATTTTGCTCAGGATATTCAGTTAGATATGATCGCCGAAGCCTTGGGTTTGGATCCGGTGGAGATGGCGATGAAAAACGGTCTTCAAACGGGAGATCAATCAGCAGCAGGCTTTAAAATCGTCAGCTCCGGGTTTCAAGAATGCCTGCAGAAGGTTTCGGCCAAGGCCGGGTGGAAGCAGAATCGGAAATTAAAAAATAGGCGGCGCGGACCCAAAGTTTACGGCATCGGCCTGGGGTGCGGCGGGTTTCCGTCCGGTGCGGGATTTTATTTTAACAAAACGACGTCTGCCCACTCGTCCGTAATTATAAAGGCCGGTGAAGGCGGCGGGTTAAATGTGCTTACCGGGGCCTCCGATATTGGCCAGGGCTCTGACAGCGTGATCTGTCAGATCGTTGCCGAGGTTTTGGGGCTCCCTTTGGAAGACATCCATCTGACAAGTGCAGATACACACCTGACACCACCGGATATGGGGACCTATTCGAGTCGGGTGACGGTCGCAGCCGGCAATGCAGCCTTAAACGCATCCAAAGCCGCCAGGGATGAGATTTTTCGCATAGCGGCGGAAGATCTGGAAGCAAACCCAGATGATTTAGTCGCCAATGACCGCAGGATTTATGTCGATGGAAGCCCGGATCGGTTCATATCCTTTGCCGATGCGGTCAATCAATTTCAGAAAAAAAACGATGGTTCACCCTTGCTGGTTAAAGGCGCTTACAATTCTCCGGATCCACTGTCTCCCACCTACAGTTTTGGGGCGTACATATGCGAAGTTGAGGTCGATCTGAGAACCGGTGAGTTTAAAATACTGAGGTTTTCGGTGGCCCATGATTGCGGACAACCGCTTAATCCCATGTCCGTGGAAGGTCAGATAGAAGGCTGTATCGGAATGGGCATGGGATACGCCATCCAGGAACAGCTTGATTTCGAAGATGGCCAGACCTTAAACCCTTCCTTTATGGGATATTCATTACCCTTAGCCAATCAGATGCCGGAAATTAGGATTGAGCATATCGTTACAGCGGATCCACACGGACCTTTCGGGGCCAAGGAAACCGGGGAGGGTTCATTGGACCCGGCGGCACCGGCAATTTGCAACGCTATTTACAATGCGACGGGTGTGCGAATTTTGGATCTTCCCGTCACAGCAGAGAAAATTTTAAAAGGGTTGAAACAAAAGGAGTCGCAGGATGGAAAATCGACTGATCGAGCTGACCGTAAACGGTGAGATTCGTGAGGTAGCTGTTAAAACCAATGATACGCTTCTGGAGGTGTTGAGAGAAAAACTGGATCTAATCGGTACCAAAGAAGCATGCAGCATGGGTGAATGCGGGGCTTGCACTGTTTTAATCGATGGCAAGCCGGTGCTGTCTTGTCTGACCTTGGCCGTTGACGCAACCGAAAAAAAAATCATTACCATAGAAGGCGTATCCTCTCCGAAAGGTCTGGATGCGGTACAGGAATCATTCATTAACAAAGGTGCGGTTCAATGCGGGTATTGTACGCCCGGGATGGTTCTGACAGCCAAAGACCTTTTGTCCCGCAACCCCAACCCCAGCGAAGAACAAATCCGTGCGGCGATCTCAGGGAATCTGTGTCGGTGTACGGGTTACACGAAGATTGTAGAAGCCATTCAGGCTGCGGCTGATGGAGGTGTCCGCAAATGAATAGCAACCGGCTGCCAAAGTTGACCTACTTCGAACCCAAAACAATCGAAGAAGCGATCGAGATTAAAAAAGAGTTCGGAAAAGACGCCGTTATTCTGGCCGGCGGAACCGATGTCCTTCCGCTTCTCAAACGCCGCAACATCGATGCCCGAACCTTGATCAACCTTAAAACCATTGCGGAATTGAGCCGAATTTCATTCGATGACCACGGAAAAATCAAAATCGGGGCAACCGCAACGTTACGGGATATCCTAGATTCTGAGTCGATATTGAGTTCCTTACCCCTATTGGCTGAAGCGGCATCTTCGGTTGCTTATAACCAAATCAGAAATATGGCGACGCTGATCGGCAATCTTTGCGTAGACAATAAGTGCACCTATTACAATCAATCCAAATTTTGGTGGCAAAGCCGTGCGGATTGCTTCAAGCGCGGCGGAAATCAGTGTTATGCGGTCAAAGGCGGCAAACAATGTTTTGCTTTAGCTGTTGGTGATACCGTCCCGGCACTGATTGCCCTGGATGCAGAATTAAGCATCATGGGGCCCAGTGGCGGGCGCCGAATACCCGTGGCAAAATTTTATACCGGAAACGGCCGCAAGCCCTATCAGCTGGATGATGATGAACTTGTTTGCGCCATTGAGCTGAGGGCTTCTTCGGATAGTTGGCGTAACGGATTTCTAAAAAAAAGCGTGCGCGGCGCTGTCGATTTTGCCCTTGCAGCAATGGCGATACGTTTAAGGCCAAAGGGTCGCAAAATTGAAGATATTCGGATTGTTTTAAACGGGGTTTCGGTAAAACCGATACAGGCGAAAATGGCCCAGCGTTACCTGATTGGGAAAGACATCAACAATGACACAATCGATGCGGCTGTTAAACTGATATTGAAGGAATCCGTCCCGCTATCTTCTATCGGTACCACTGTTGCGGTCCGCAGAAAAATGATCGCAGCCATGTTTGAAGATCTTTTATGTCGTTTAAACCCGATTCCCTGATTAGAAGTGGCTTCAAAACCCCATCTAAGGCCCAATGGCTGCGTTGCCCCGCTAGTGCGGGATTCGCATCTGATCTTATCTATTAGGGTGCAGCACAGCCTCCGATATATGCTCACATACCCATGTATGCTGAGAACAACGACTTTCTCGATCGGCCTGCGCCTTGATGCATACCTTAATCTGTTTAGATTAGATGTGTAATCCCGCGTTGAAGCGGGAAACCTGATCTGAGGTTTTGAAACCACTTCTAGAGAAATGGTATGGGCTTGCCGGTTCGATAAGCGAGGGCTGAACACGAGGCGATCAGGATGCCGGTCTCATCGGTGATCTTTATATCAAAGCTTGCGGTTTTTTTGGTTTGGCTGATTTGACGTGCAACCGCGCGCAATCGCGCGCCGGCCTTTGGACTGGCCACATAGGTCACATTCATATTCAAGGCCACGGCGATGGTTCCTTCGGTTTGACAGGCGGTCTCGAATGCTTCGTCAATCAGCCCAAATAGGGCGCCCCCGTGAGCATATTGATAAATATTGTCCATGCGATCCGGATCATATTTCATTTCCACCACTGAATAACCCAGGTCTAATTCTTCCAATGTGATATTCAAGGCCTGGGCAAATGGTTCCTTTCTTACTGCTTTAAATAACGCCTTTTTTAACTTTGCGTCCATCTCCGTTCTCCTATCTGTATATGATGGCACTGCTTTTTAAGGGCAGCCCATCCTTAATAGCGGGATCATCGTTTGCATGCAAGGTCTTTTAACCTGTACTGCCAAAACCCTTTGTTTCTTTAATCACAATTTATATGGTCCCATTGCCCAACACTCAACACTCCAGTACTCCGGTACTCCAATACTCCAACACTCCAATGTGCTAATTTTCCCTTGAATAACCGACCCCGACAACTTAAGCTTAGACCTATGGACGACGATCAATTTCGGCAACTATTGGATTGGTTTGATTTTTCCTGGTCAGGGTATCGCAAGGTCAGGAAAGGCGTTAAAAAGCGCATATCAAGGCATATGCAGGAATTAAAATGCCCCAATATCAATGCCTATATAGATCTGCTGAATAAAAACGCTGAACTGCGGCAGGAGTGTGAAAAACGGATGGCCGTTTCTATCAGCCGGTTTTTCCGGGACCGACAACTCTGGCAGGATCTGGCAGACGATGTCCTGCCTCGCATGATTGAAAGCGAAAAGAAAGCATTGCGGGTATGGTCAGCGGGTTGTGCGCGTGGAGAAGAGGTCTATAGTTTCATGATCGTCTGGGACCGCTTGAAGAAAAAATACCGGCGATTGCCTCAAATTGAGATTGTGGCGACGGATATACATCCGGATTACATCGACCAGGCCAGGGCAGGGGTATACACCAAAAGCAGTATGAAGGAGGTTTCGCGGGATGTTCGGGAACACTATTTTGATATTGGAAAAAGCGGCAATCGTTTTGATATAAAGACAGGTTTTAAGAGGGGCATTGAATGGAAGGTTCAGGATATTTTCAGCGATCCTGCCGGATCCGCATTTGATATGATTTTTTTAAGAAACAACCTATTAACATACTACAAGGCGCATTTAAAAATAGAGGGCCTCAAAAAAGTTCTCAAGGCTCTTGCACCTGATGGATGGCTGATTGTGGGTTCCCACGAAAAACTGCCTTCAGGGATTTCAAGTGTGCAGCGACACCATTCCATACCGTGGGCTTACCGGCAGGATCTTTAGCGGTTGTTTTAGTTTAAGTTATTTTTTTTGTTCGGTCTTTGTCTTTTTCTTGCGCGGTCTTTTGACTCCATAGGATTTACGAAATAACTTACCCCGTTTCGTGCGTCTGTCACCTTTGCCCATGTAGCAGTTTCCCTCCCTTAATATAATATTTCAAACGAGTTCTCTATGGGATCCTAAAGTTTGTGCCCTACATAACCCATTATCCCCTCTTTTTCAAGAGACGGGATGCATTCTTAAACAATGCCCTTCGGTCTTTGATGGTAACCTCATTTTAGGTTTGCAACCGGATTCAAAAAGCTGCAAGGTACTAATGCGGCACACTTGCCGCAGACAGCGGTGGTCTCGGGCAAATCCGAGAAATAATCTAAGGTGTCCCGATTTTCGTTCAGCCGAGCCCAGCAGGCCTGCCGTTCAAACCCATTCTCAGCCAATGCGTCCACCGGACAGGCCTCGATGCATTCCCCGCATTTTTTCCCGGCTTTTAACAGGCAGGGCTCATCTGTGCCAATTAGTGGGTGATCCCCCAAATCGGCGTCTGTCACCAGGCTTCCCAGGCGACCGGCACAGCCTGCCGGGGTAATCAGCAAACAATGGGTGCCGAACCGCCCTAAATTGGCCAGATGGGCCAAATGCTTATGTGACCAGCGGGCCATCAATATGTCTTCATCGAAATTGTGGGTAGCCGGTGTTAACCCGGATTTAAAGCCTTCGGCAGCGAGTAATTTTTCCATCTCCTGGCTTAAGCGGTCGATTAAATCGTTGGTTTGAACATAGGCCAGGCCCCAGTTGCGGCAGGGCCGGGCGCCTTTTTTATTTTCTTTTACAAGCTCGCGTTTAAACGGAACAAAAAAGACAATCAATGATGTGGCGGACGGCAACAAATCATGGGGATGTAAGTGCTCATTAAATGCCACTTGTGGCAAAATGTCGAAGCGTTCATCAATGGGGCAACTGACCAACAGCGGTGTCTGCCAGAAGCCTTCAGTGCCGATGCGATCCGGCTCGGCGGAGACATATTCTACCGCAAAATTACGTAAATCCTGGATGTTAATGTTCATCATCATTTACGGTCTTTTTTTTGAGGTCATTCATTATCGTAAAACGCACTGTGTCGGTTAGCCGGTTGAGCCGGTTGTCCCGTTGAGCCTGTTAAATGGCATGCTATAAATTTTATTTTAACTGGCCAACCGGAAACGGGCTCAACGGGACAACCCCTATTGTTCAAGACAATACGAAGTTAATTATTGACTCTTTTATGCGGCATTCAAATCCGTTTTAGAAGCGTATGGAAAGACACGTCAGGCCCCCATCCATCTTTTGCATTTCACTTACATCCAGTTCGATAATCGGCAGCTTTAGGCTTTTCAGTTTTGTTTTTGTACCCGGGAACCCCCTGGGCATTAAAAGATGATCGTTTATCCAGAGGGTGTTGGCAGAATATTCCGCTTTGTCGTCCACAATGATTTTGTCGAATCCGTCAAGTGCTTCGTGACTTGTATAATCTTGAGTAACGAGTATGCTGTTTTTACCAACATAATTAACGCTGGATTTGAAGTGTAATCCGGCACCGACCTGAATGGCTGTCCAGGTTTTTCCATATTTTTCCAGGATTCCGCCCAATTGTTTAGCGCCCTCCGCGTTGGTGCGTTCCGAAATACCGATAAAAAAATGATTGCCGATCATCAGAACATCACCGCCATCCAGCGTGCCGGGTGCCTGAATGTGTTCAATTTCGCGATATTGTCTCATAACTTCAGCAATCGATTCTTCTTCGCCCTGTCTTGCAGTTGCACCGGGTCGGGTAATGACGGCGACCTCCGGAATTACCACTGCGGTATCTTCTACAAAATGGGCATCAGGATAATCCGGCTGTGGGTCAAGTTCGATCACATCGACTCCAATTGTCTGCAGGGCATCCACATAGCATGCGTGCTGCTTTAAAATCAGCTCATAATTTGGTGGGCCGAGGTTTGCCGTCGTTAGGCCCCGGATAAAATTTCTGCCGGGTTTTCTGGTTAACGCAAAGGTAAACATTTTGCTCAGTCCTGATTTATTTGCTTTTCTGCCAGAAACGCACCACCTGCATTATTTCTCTGACATAGGCACATTCACATTTTGCCGGGCAAGAATCGAGTTGATCTTCGTGCAGACAATATTCCGGGCATTGCGCTGTTCCCAAAAGGCGATCCTTAAAAATCGGCCCGTTGTAAAGGTCTCTGAAATTGCCGGCGGGAATGCCCAGTGTTGTGCCGCATTCTAAATGATTGAATAGAAAAAATCCCAGACTTAGGTCTTCAAAGCTGACCTGGTATCCAACCATGTCGGTGGCGGGATCTTCCAGAAAATCTTTGCGCGAGTGCCATCGGTGGCCGCACATTGTGCATTTTTTAAACGCATTCATGGTTTGCTGGTTTTCGAAATAAATTCCTTATGCGTTACGACTTTCGCATATGCTGAACCCAAAGCTGACATAAAAGACGCGTGAACATCTTCGGCCAATATCTTTTTCTTGCCAAAATCAAGATTGCGCGTTGTGCAGGCATCGTGCACAACCGTGCACCCGAAACCGAAATCGGCAGCTGCCCGGGTCGTTGCATCGATGCACATATGACTCATGGCACCACAGATCACAACGGTTTTAACGCCGGCGCTTTTAAGCCCATCTAAAAGCGGCGTTTCACGAAAACTGTTCGGATAGTGCTTCTCTATCACCGGGTCTTCCGGACGGGGCTTAACAGCAGAATGAATCTCTGCCCCCTCGGTGCCCGGTAGAAAAAAAGTCGCGCCTTCATAGGTTGAAATGTGCTGAATGTGAAACGTCGGCCACCGGTTGTCACGGAAAAAAGTCAGCAATTGCCCCGCCTTTTCGCCGACTGCGTCCATCCCGACCAATTCCATGCGGCCGCCCGCAAAATAATCATTCTGAATATCAACAAGTATCAGTCCGGTATTCATTTTTCTCCTTTCAGTTCTGTTTGCCGGTTGAGCCGGTTGTGCCCGTTGAGCCAGTTATAAAAGTCATAATGTCTGGTTTTATTTTTTAACAAGACAACGCGCTAACGGGTTAACGGGAAACGGGCTCAACCTGTAAAATGTGGGAATTTTTAAACGTATTGGATCAAAAGCCTCGCGCAAAGTATAATTGTTTGTAAGCGGTATATTAGCCTTTTTCCATTGTGCTGATGAACGAATCCGCCTCTTTAATGGAAGCCTCCATTTCTTTAATCAGTCGGGCGACATCGGTTTCAATTGAGGCCAGCTCGCTTTGTAATGAGGCGATTGCCTGAGCATTTAAATTATGCTTGAGGTACAACACCTGATCCTGGAAAGCCGAAAGGACCGGATCGATTTTTCTTTCGGCGCGCTTCATGGCACCGATTAATTGGGCGTACTTGTTTTTTGTTTCTCGAAGTTTACGGGCGCTCGATTTTCTTAAGCTGCTGCTGGTGTATTGGTTTAACTCCTCCTGCCACTCAGTAAAGAGGTCTTCGGCCACATCTTCAACAGCGGCAATCCGGCCGCGGACAGCATTGGCTTTGGTGGCGCTTTCTTCATATTCATTTTTTAGCTGGTCATATTTTTCTTCCAGGTTGCCGCCCTGGAAGCCCAGCACACTGCTGAATTTTTCAAGTGCCGATTCAAATTGCGCTTTGGCTTCTTCCTGGGCATCGCGGGCATCCTGAACGCGATCCACCATGATATCGCGCTTATGGTAACCCATGGTCTCCATGGTTTTGTAATAAGTGGATTCGCAACCGAACATCAGACAGATGACTGCAATTGCGACAACCCCATTCGGCCTGTTTTTTAAAAAGGATTTCTTCATTGTGATTTTCCATTTCATGCGTCAGGACAGAGCCTCTTTTAAGGCGGCGCGGGACAGCAAACGCGTTGAGTCCAGCACGGGCAAGGGGCAATCGTTCGGATCAACCAGCAATGGAATTTCCGTGCACCCCAAAACCACCGCATCGCACCCGCGGCTTTTTAATTTTTCAATCACCTCATTGAAATAGCGGCGTGATTTCTCGGTGAAAACACCGTTTACAAGTTCTTTAAAGATGATTTCATCGATGCGCTCACGATCACCTTCTTCCGGTATCTGACTGGCAATATCAAATTTTTGTAATGTGACAGGGTATACCGGGCCCGTTACGAGGTATTTGGTGCCTAAAATCGCCAGCTGTTTAAACCCGTCTTCTATCGCCTGATTGGCCACCGCCTCTGCGATGTGGAGCCAGGGAATAGGGGACTTCTCTTTTACAAACTCAAAAGCTTCATGGATCGTGTTATCCGGGCAAATCGCAAATTCGGCCCCGATCTGAGCAACCTTTTGAGCTGACGAAAGCATGAGCGCCGCAACGTTTTCCCAATCTCCCGCACGAATGGGGACCATGTATTCTGCTAACGGATGCGTATGCATGCTGACCTCCGGATGCATATGCTCACCCATTAAAGGCGGCGCTTCGCCACAAATAGTGCGATAGCACAGGGCAGCGCCTTCGGCGCTGCAGCCGACAATTCCAATATGCTTTGGCATAATGCACTTCCTTCCCTTTATTTGCAAAATTAATTATACAGTGAATAACACGATCGCAATACAGGCGAATACCATCCCGACGCCTTCTTTCAAGGTAATGGGCTCCTTTAAAAAGAAATAGGCCAAACCGATGGTGATCACCGGATTCAAGGCGACGAGGGTGGCAATAACCGAAACCTTGCCTTTCGGCATGGCCAAGAGATAAAACAGGGCCCCCAGCATACCCAGCAGCCCGGTAATAAAGGCCAAGGACACACCTTTGGGATGGATATCCGGTTTAAAGTTCAGGGAAAATAAGATGATGAGGGCAAAAATGGTGCTGCCCAATCCTTCAAAAACCGAAGCGCTCAGCGGATTAATGTATCGGGTGGTAATCTTCGGGATAAAACCCCAGATGCCCCAACAGATCAGTGTCATACTTGCCGGTAACAGCCATTCTTTCATTTTGCGATTTTCCGTTTACCTGACCGGTAATTGTTTTTATTTTCGGGTCTTTTGAGCATGCTGTCGTAAAATACAATTTCAACTTTTCATTAATTTTCATGCAAGATCAAGGTATTAAAATAATCGGGCTAGATTTAGCAAGCTTTTTTAGAAAAATCAGCGCAAACAGGACGATAAAGGGCCTGAGGCGCTGAAATTGAGTGCTTTTCTTTTATCAGTAGATCAAAATTTCTTGACAGGGGGGCTATTATTAAACGTAAAATGAGCGCTTAAAATTATTAAAAGTGAGAAAACATGGCCGAATTTAAATATTCCAATATCGAAAAGGAAATACAAGCTTACGGATTTGATGGGGTTGTCAAAAGCCATTGCCGGATGTGTCATGGCGGTTGCGGTGTTCTGGTCTATACCCAAAACGGCAAAGTGGCCAAGATCGCCGGTGATCCGGATTGTCCCATTAATCACGGCACGCTTTGCAGCAAGGGGCTTGCATCCGCCCAGCTGGTATATCATCCGGATCGATTGACCTATCCGGTTCGAAGAGTCGGACCCAAAGCCAGCGGCAAAT
>WOR8_10006983_pt1 | contig 14312 bp, 12 predicted proteins | sample DeeMarSeWOR38_10_FD_19890 | JGI IMG/M metagenome (IMG submission 19890) | reverse complement strand
ATGTCACTCAAGAAATATGGCTTCTCGAATGTGCGTGCATCTTTTCTGACGGACTTCCAAATACCAAGGTTGAGAAGATACCACATGAGAACAACGACATTTAGGGTGGCCTTGTTTCCAAGAAGAGAGCAGCGTCATTCGTGACCCTGCTCTTTTTTTTTGCCAACGCGTCCAAGGTTTTTAATCGAGGTCGATTGGGATTCAAGTTTAGGGTCGATACGGCCGATAAAGAATTTAAATATATCCATTAAATTAAATTCTTATCAGAGCATACATTCGTCGACCGCGGCTAGCCTGCTGCCAAGAGGTTTTAATGACAAAGAAAAAACTGAATATATCCCTGGACCAATTCGGCCTGATCATCATCGGAACCGGTGCATCGGCCTTCTATTATTACCTGGAAGAATCCATGGCCCAGGACCAGAGTCTGGGTAGTTTTATCACCATCGCGATTATCTTGCTGATCAGCATGTTTACTCAGCTGCTGATCAACAATATCAATCGTTCCCGCGAAGCGCTGCGGGAGTCCAACGAAACCCTTGAACAAAAGGTGATTGAGCGCACCAAGGAATTGCGCGAATCTGAAGTGTTATATCGTACAATTTTTGAAAACACCGGGGCCGCCACCGTGATTATCGAAGACGATATGACCATTTCTCTGGCCAATTCTGTTTTTGTAAACATGTCGGGATTCGGCAAAGGAGAGATTGAACAAAAAAAATCATTCTTCGACTTTTTGGATGAAAAAAGCCATCGCAATGTTTTAAATGATGTCGGGTTTTTGAGCAACGAGCAGAATCTCGAATGCAAATTTATCAACAAGGAGCGTGAGGAAAAGGATATTTTCCTTACCATTACAACCATACCCGGTACGGAAAATAACGTCGCGTCCCTGACAGATATTTCCGAACTCAAAGAAGCCGAGCGTCAAATTTCTCACCAGGCCTTTCATGACACCCTTACCAATTTGCCCAATCGTGCCCTTTTCATGGAGCACCTGAACATGGCCATCAAGCGCGGTAAACGCCGGACGGATTACCATTTTGCCGTGCTGTACCTGGATATCGACCGTTTCAAACTGGTAAACGACAGCCTCGGACATAGCGCCGGCGATAACCTTTTAAACGCTTTTTCAGAGAGAATCCAGAACTCCCTGCGGGATATCGACACCCTCGCGCGACTGGGCGGGGACGAGTTTGTCATCCTGCTGGAAGATATTGAAAGCGAAGACTATGCCAGCGTGGTTGCCGAACGACTGCAGCAGGCACTCCGGCGCCCTTTTATGGTCAGTGGCAAGGAAGTTTTTGCACCGGCCAGTTTTGGCGTGGTGCTCAATACCAAAGACTATGACCTGCCGGAAGATATCATTCGGGACGCGGATGCCGCCATGTACCACGCCAAAGAAAAAGGCCGTGCCCAATTCAAGGTGTTTGATAAAAAACTGCATGAAAAAGCATTGCACCTCTTGCAGCGGGAAACCGATTTAAGAAAAGCGATCCATCGCAAAGAGTTTGTCACCCACTATCAACCGATCGTTTCCTTGGAATCAAGATCAGTGGTCGGTTTTGAAGCGTTGATTCGCTGGCGCCACCCCCAGCTGGGATTGATTTACCCGGGCTCCTTCATTTCGATTGCCGAAGAAACCGGTTTGATCATTCCGATCACACGCCTGGTAATGCAGGAAGCCTGCAGCGATTTAAAATCATGGCAGGATCAGGTCCAGCATCTTCAAAAACTCACCATGAATGTCAATATATCCAGCAAGCATTTTCTCCTGCCAAGCCTACTGGCCGACATCAAGGAGGTCCTCGACAGCATAGGTTTGCCGCCCGATCACCTGAAACTTGAGATTACGGAAACCGCCTTGATGGAAGACGTGGAAGAGACGGTGCGGCATGTGAACCGCATGCGCGACTATGGCCTGCAGATTGTTATCGATGACTTCGGTACCGGCTATTCATCACTGAGCTACCTGCAGCGCCTGCCGATCGATACCCTCAAAGTGGATCGTAGTTTTGTTTCACGCATCCAAAACACGCCCGACGGGAATCGAAACATCGTTGAGGCCATTATCTCCCTGGCCCACCGTCTTGATATGATTGTGGTGGCAGAAGGGGTTGAAAATCTCGAACAGTATACCATTCTGCTAGACATGAAATGCCAATTCGGCCAGGGATACCTGTTCTCCAAGCCAATGGCCAAAGATGATGTTGATAAACTAATCAACAACATGCTGGCGTATTCCCGCGAAAATCCCGGGCTGTCGTATCCCCTGACCGGCGACTTACTCAATTAGAATCCCAATTGAATGAAGACCCCGTGGGCGTTATTCGCCAGCGGCTATTCGTTGTCCGATTTATTACAGGTCAGAGGAAAGATGGCTGAAGACGGATAACCGCGGGTTCCTGCCCTGCCCTGTAACTATCCGGCCAAAGGACAATTTGCTTGCCCGCATAGTGCCGTAGTGATAAATTGATACCATGCAGACAGATACATTCTCGGACAAGCAGTTGGCGGGCCAGCGGCTGATGGTCGGCTTTGATGGCCCGGCTCTCAATGATGACCTTAAATTTCTAATCAACGAATTTAAGGTCGGCGGCGTCATCCTTTTTACGATCAATATTGAATCGCCTGACCAGATCAGGGATCTGTGCCGGTCAATGCAAGACTATGCGCAAAACTGCCATCAACCGCCCTTGTTCATTGCGATCGACCAGGAGGGCGGTCAGGTGGCCCGACTCCAAGCGCCCTTTACCATTTTCCCGGGCAACCCCCACATGAAATCCGAAGATGATGCCATCTATTTCGCAAAAACCACTGCAGCTGAGCTGAACCAGGTCGGCATCAACATGAACATGGCCCCGGTCATGGATGTCTCTCCGGCGAACTCTGACAGTATCATGGCCGAGCGCACATTCGGCAGCGATCCGACCTGGGTCTCGCGCCTGGGTGTAAAAGTCATAGAACATTTACAGCTCAACAATATCATGGCGGTTGCCAAACATTTTCCGGGCATCGGGCGAACGACCCTGGATTCCCACATGGATATGCCCATCCTGCACGATGACTTGTCCGCAATAAAACAGTTCGATCTAATCCCCTTTGAAGCCGGGATCCTGAGCGGTGTCAGCGGTGTCATGCTGTCCCATATTTTTTACGCCAGGCTTGATCCGCATTGGCCGGCCAGCCTGTCGCCGCCCATTGCGAATAATCTGCTGCGACATCAGATGGGGTTCAACGGCCTTGTCCTGACCGACGATCTCGATATGGGAGCCATCGCTAAACACTACGATATGCAAACCGCCATCCATCAGATACTGGCATCACAGATATCGATCTGACCCTCATCTGCCACAAGGGGCCCAATATTGAAATTGCCTTCGAAGAGATATTGAAAGGGATAACCGACTCTGACGATCTAAAGACCAGGGGACTTGCATCGGTGGAAAGAATTATGAAGGCCAAAAGAAAATATCTTTTTAAAAAATAAAGCTTCAGCGTTCAGCACTTTGCCTACCTGACACCTGACACCCACATCATCTTCCAAATTCGCCCCAATTCCAGCCTTCAGGTAATGATAACCGGCAGCCGCAATCATGGCGGCATTATCTCCACAAAGGTGGATGGATGGAATATGCACGTGGATCCCCCGGTGACCGGCCTCGGTTCTGAGCATCTGCCTCAGCCGGCTGTTGGCAGCCACTCCTCCCACCAGTGCCAGTCGATCGCAGCCTTTTTCAACAGCCGCCTGGATGGCCTTGTTTGTGAGAACCTCCAAAACCGCCTCCTGGAATCCGGCTGCAATATCCGGAATATGCGCATCAATTTGATCCCGGTTCTCCGCGGCATATCTGTTTACGGCCGTTTTGATTCCGCTAAAACTAAAATCATAGCTTGTCCTATCCAGGTAGGCTCGCGGAAATTTTATCCGGGATGGATCACCGCGCTTGGAGAGCCGGTCGATCACACCACCGCCCGGATACCCCAGTCCCAGCACTTTGGCAACCTTATCAAATGCTTCGCCGGCCGCATCATCTCGTGTTTGCCCCATCAACTCCAGCGTAATATGATCGGTCACATGGTAGAGGCTGGTATGTCCTCCGGATACCAGCAGGGCCACAAAGGGAAAAGCCGGCGGGTCGTCTTCCAGAAAAACCGAATTGATGTGACCTTCCAAATGATTGACCCCCGCCCAGGGAATGCCCATTGTATAGGCCAACGATTTCGCAAAGGAAAATCCCACCAGCAAAGCGCCCACCAACCCGGGACCACGGGTGACAGCTAACGCATCGATTTGCGCCAGCGGCAGCCTCGCCTTGTTCAGGGTCTCCTCAACCACCGGCACGATCGCCTCGATGTGCTTTCTGGAGGCCAGCTCGGGCACCACCCCACCGTAAAGATGGTGGACGTCAACCTGGGAAGACACCACTGAAGCTAAAACTGAGGTTCCATTTTCGACTACCGCAGCAGCCGTCTCATCACAGGAGGTTTCAATTCCCAATATTTTCATGTTATAATTTCTCTTAATTCACGCAATCTACCAAATACGTGCCGACATCATTTTTAAAAATCCCAATTTCCAAGCACCAAAATCTTCACCCTGTTAAATAATTAGATAAATGAAACCGATCTAGAATTAATATATGGCCCTTATACCATTTACCCTATCCCAATAATAATGATTTAACAGGGCAGGTAAATCTCAAATATCAAAAACCAATGACCGCAACATTCAAAGTTTGGAATTTTGAATTTCGGTCATTGTTTGTGATTTGTAGATTGTGATTTGTGATTTTATTTGAAATAAAACGGTCTTGAAATCAGATTAAACTTGTAACGATTATAGGGGACTATTATTTATTGACAACCCTCCGGGTGCCTGTTTTTCCGGTGCCTCAGCCGTGGCAAGGCGGGCTGTTGGCGTTGGCCCTGGCCAGCCACTGAAGAAATTGTGACAGGCGGTGGCCTATTTTGACGATGATCAGTTTTGCCAATTCTACTCCCAGGTTATCCGCTGGCTGGAATCCTTACATTCCATGATTTCGCCGATTAAATAAGCCTTTTCGTTCATGGCATCCAAGCGCTGCAACACGTCGTCGGTGGCTTCAGCAGGGACGACGGCAATCATGCCGATGCCGTTATTAAATGTCCGCCTCATTTCAGCATCGGAAACATTTCCGGCTTGTTGCAAAAACGAAAAAATGGGCGGTACATCCCATATTTCCCCTTGAATGGATATATGGCAAGCCTGGGGAATGATTCGAAGAATGTTGTCCTCGATCCCGCCGCCGGTGATATGGGCCAGGCCATGCACCGGCAAATCCTTCATTATGCTCAACAGAGGGTCGACATAAATCTTGGTCGGCGTCAGCAAGGCTTCACCAATTGTTTGGCCAAGATCCGGGACATAGTCGTCGATTTTTAATTTTAAGCGGTCAAAACATATTTTACGAACCAGCGAATAGCCATTGCTGTGCAGACCGCTGGATGCAATCCCGATGAGTCGATGCCCCACCCGAACCTCCGTGCCATCGATGATCTTGCTGTTATCAACGATGCCAACCGCAAAGCCGGCCATATCGTATTCGTTATCCTGATAAAATCCCGGCATTTCCGCTGTTTCGCCCCCGAGCAAGGCGCAATTGGCCTGTCGGCAGCCCTCACCGATCCCTTTAATGATTTCAGCGACTTGCTCGCTGTCGAGTTTGCCCATGGACAAATAATCAAGAAAAAAAAGTGGTTTGGCACCTTGCACGATGATGTCGTTGACACACATCGCCACCAGATCGATCCCGACCGTGTCATGCTTGTCGAGCATAAAGGCAATCTTAAGCTTGGTCCCGACTCCGTCTGTCGAACTGACCAGAACAGGCCTGTCCAGATTGGCAAGATTCAATGAAAACAGCCCGCCGAAGCCCCCAATTTCGCCGATCACACCGGAACGGGTGGTTTGTTTGGCAATTTCACTGATGGTACTGACCAACTTGTTGGCCTTATCGATATCAACGCCGGCGTCCGCGTAGGTTAACGAATCGGACATAATTGCCTCCTTCCGAGAAAAGTCCTTGAAATTTAAACTGATTCAGCTTAAAAGTCAAAACAATTTTTTTGACTTCCTTCCGGCGCGGTTGTATTATTTAATCCTGCGTCGGTTGGCCCGGAACAGAGAAAGCCTCTCGCCATGACGCTAAGACGCCAAAATAAATGTATGGATCAACCATTGCAGACTTAAGGCTTTGGCGAGAATATTTTTTGCCCGATGCGCTTGGGCCATATGTAAGTGACTGAACCGGGCAATTTGAGACAGGAAACCGTTCCCATGACTAAATTTGCCAGACTCGATCGCCTTCCACCCTATGTCTTCGCCCCTGTCAATCGAATTAAAAGGGAGGCCCGCAGGGACGGTCATGACATTATTGACCTGGGTATGGGCAATCCCGACCTGGGTACACCGGAACATATCGTCGATAAGCTGGTTGAAGCTTCACGCAAGCCCCATAACCACCGCTATTCCGCCTCAATGGGCATTACCAAATTGCGTGCCGCCATTGCCGACTGGTATCGACGCCGGTTTGATGTTCAAATTGATCCCGATACCGAGGCTATCGTGACCATCGGTTGGTCCCTTGACAGTCCCGATGCAAATGCACTGGAAAATTTGAAATGACAACTATCAGATCATTTAACGGGGTGAATATTCTGGTGCTTGTTATTTGAGATTTCATAACGTTTGCTGGAATTTTTTATAACAGACAGTCATGTAATAAGGGGAAGTAGTTAATGAGACAGATAAACATTGGATTGCTGGGTTGCGGTACGGTCGGTACCGGTGTGGCCAAGCTGCTCATTGAGAACAAAGATCTCCTCACCGCCCGGGTGGGGGCAGATTTAAATTTAAAATGGGTGGCGGACATTGACATTGAAACCGACCGGGGGATTCAATTCCCGGCAGGTGTATTAACAACCGACGCGCAGAAAGTATTGAATGATCCTGCGATCGACATGATCATCGAGATGATCGGCGGTGAAGGCATTGCCAAAGAGTTTATTCTGCAGGCCATTGACAATGGGAAACACGTGGTCACCGCCAATAAGGCTTTGCTGGCCGCCCAGGGCAATGAATTGTTTGCCGCTGCGGCCGCAAAAGGGGTTGATCTGGCCTTTGAGGCCAGTGTGGGCGGGTGTATGCCGACCATCAAGTCCATGCGTGAATCCCTGGTGGGCAACCATATCAAATCCATGTCCGGGATACTCAACGGCACCTGCAATTATATTTTGTCCAAAATTGAAGACGAAGGGATCTCTTTCAAGGAAGCCTTGGCCGAAGCCCAGCGCCAGGGGTATGCCGAAGCCGATCCAACCCTTGATGTCGGTGGATTTGACACCGCCCATAAAATTGCCATCCTGGCCGCGCTGGCCTACGGCATGGAAATAAATTTAAAGGACGTCTATATCGAAGGCATTTCGAGGATAACCCCCTTGGATATTGAATTTGCGGGACAATTCGGTTACCGAATCAAACTGCTGGCCATCAGTAAAATTCTGGCCAGCCGGGTGGAGGCCCGGGTTCATCCCACCATGATTCCCTTTCGCAACCTGCTGACGTCCATCAGCGGAACGGTGAACGCCCTATCGATATCCGGAGATGCGGTCGGCGATATCTTGCTGTACGGTCGCGGAGCCGGTATGATGCCGACGGCCAGCGCCGTCGTCAGCGACATTGTTGACATCGCCCGCAATATTTTATCCGGCACCGCCCGCCGAATACCGCCCCTTTCCTATCAGCGCGACAGCATCAGCAAGATACCAGTGTTATCCATCGATGATCTGGTGACCCATTATTACTTCAGATTTGCGGCCCTGGATCGTCCCGGCGTTCTTTCCAATATCTCCGGCATATTCGGCAAATACGGCATCAGTATCCAGTCGGTCCATCAAAAGGGTCGCAAAACCAACGGCTCCGTTCCCCTGGTGATGCTCACCCATCAGGCCAGAGAAGCGGATGTCAAGCGGGCCTTGGCTGAAATCAGAGACCTGAACGTTGTAAGTGATGAACCGGTGCTCATCCGCATCGAAGATGATGAATTAGATTGATCAAGAAAGGAAAAATCACGCCACCATGTTTATCGTATGTGCAGATTTAGAGGGTATCTTCACACCTGAAATTTGGATTAATTTTTCGGAGATAACGGGGATCGAAGAACTGAGACTTACCACCCGGGACATATCGGATTATAACGTCCTGATGAAGCGGCGCCTGGCAATTCTGGAGGAAAACAACCTCAAACTCGATGATATCCAGGCCGTCATCAGAAAAATGGAACCCATCGAAGGCGCCCTTGCGTTCTTAAACTGGCTGCGCGCCCTGGTCGAGGTCATCATCGTTTCGGATACCTATGTCGAATTTGCCGGCCCGCTGATGGAAAAGCTGGACCGCCCGACCCTCTTCTGCAACACCCTGTCGGTGAATGGTGACGGGTCTATTACCGGCTACAACCTGCGCCAGGAGGACGGTAAAAAGAAAGTGGCTCTGGCGCTGAAGTCATTAAATTACCGGGTCATCGCCGTTGGTGACTCCTATAATGATATTACCATGCTCCAGGCAGCGGATCATGGCATTTTGTATCGGCCGCCGGACAACGTCAAGGCGGAATACGATGGGTTCCCGGTGGCGTATAATTACAAAGAACTAAAGGAAAGGCTTTTAGATATTATGAAACCAGGATGAATGGTTTCAGGTGTCGCAATAAAGAGGACAGAAAACAGAGGACAGGAGACAGATGACGAAGCAGAATATTCAGCCCCCGATGCCGAATCCTTATTCTGACATCTGCCGGATGGTCATCTGACCTCTGACTTCTGACATCTGTCAGCTGAACACTGACACCTGACACCCGAAACCTGAAACCTTTTATTTGAAAATTCCTAAACCCCAGAAAAACTTTCTTACCTGAATTTAGAAAATACAGACTATGTATCGTCATCGAACCACCTACCGCGTCATCTACGGGGATACCGACAACATGGGCCAGGCCTATTACGGCAACTATTTTCGCTGGTTTGAAATCGGCCGCAGTGAAATGTTCCGCTATCTGGGGCTGTCCTATAAAGAGGTCGAAGACAACGGCATTTTCCTGCCTGTGGCCGAGGCCAAATGCAAATATGCCACTCCGGCAAAATACGACGAGGTCCTGGTAATTGAAACCAGTGTTGATCCCGCCATTAAAGCCGGCATCAAGTTCGACTATACGATTTATCACGAAGACGGGCAAACCCTGGTGGCCAGGGGCTACACCATCCATCCCTATGTCAATACGGATGGTAAAGTGGTGCGACCACCGGGTTTTATGAAGGCGATGCTTAAGAAAGCAAGGGAAGAAGAAGCCTAAAAATTTTAGGTTGCGGATTGAAAACGACTAGCGCATCGCGTACAAAACGAAAGTGCGGCACTTTCAGAACAACCTGACGCTTTGCGCCATGAGCTGTAATTCGGGGGACCGCAGCCCCTACCACTATCGGGTAACCAGCTGCCAGCAACCAGTAACCAGAGGCGAAGAAAGCATGAACATCGATATCTCGAAATTTGGTCAAACCCACCTGCTGGTCATCGGCGATTTGATGATCGATGAATACGTTTGGGGGGAAGTTGAACGCATATCTCCGGAAGCACCCGTTCAAGTCGTGGCCGTACAGAACCAGGATTACACACTGGGGGGCTCCGGCAATGTCATCCATAATCTCGTTACCCTGGGTGCCCGTGTAACGGTGCTGGGTGTGGTCGGCAAGGACAGTGATGGCAAGCTTTTAATCGATCAGCTGGATGCCATCGGGGCTGACACCGGGGGCGTCATTCAGAACAAGGGACGGCATACAACGAAGAAAACACGCATCATTGCCGAGCACCAGCAGGTGCTTCGGGTGGACCGTGAAACCAAAAGCGAAATTTCGGCGCAAACCTTTAAGCGCATCGTCAAAAAGGCCGAACAGATTATTCCGGATGTCGACCTGATCCTGATCTCCGACTATGGCAAAGGTCTGGTGAGCCGTGCGATGATAACAAGCCTGGTTCAAATCGCCAAAGCCCATGACAAAATTTTGATTGCCGACCCCAAGGGGCTTGATTTTACCAAGTACGCCGGCGTAGATTTGCTGACACCCAATAAAAAAGAGGCCTCATTAGCCAGCGGCAGGGAAATATCAGATACCAGAACCCTGACCGAGGTTGGCGGACATCTTTTAGATATATCCGGTGTCGAAAAGCTCCTGATAACCTGCGGCAAGGATGGGATGGTTCTTTTTGAGAAGAATTGCAAACCGTTTAAGATAAATACCAGGGCCCGGGAAGTGTATGATGTTTCCGGTGCCGGCGATACCGTCCTCGCCGTTATAGGGCTCGCAGTGGCTGCCGGCCATCCCTTTAAAGAGGCAGTCTCCCTGGCGAACACCGCCGCAGGTATCGTCGTCGGCAAGGTCGGAACAGCGGCTGTGACTCAAAAGGAACTTCTCGAGGCCCTGAAACTGTCTGCCAGCGACACCCCTCCCAAGCACACAACATTGAAAGAGCTTTCCGAGCTTTGCCGCAAGCTACAAAAGCGCGGCAAACGAATTGTTTTGACCAACGGCTGTTTTGACCTTTTACATGTGGGCCACATCAAGCTCTTCGCGGACTCAAAAAGCCTGGGCGATGTGCTGATCGTTGCCCTCGATGACGATGATTCCGTCAGACGCCTGAAAGGCGCCGATCGGCCCGTCATCGGTGCCGCCGAGCGCGTCCGCATACTCAGCGCCCTCGACAGCGTGGACCACGTGGTTGTGTTTGACACCAGCGACCTGGATAAGGTCATTGAGTGTATTCGCCCGGATATTTTGACCAAAGGCAGTAACTACGACTCTGAAAAGGTGTTGGGGCGGGAAATTGTTGAACGCTACGGGGGCCGTGTGGAATTAATACCGGTTACCGCCGGGATCTCCAGCACCCAGATTATCAATACCATTAAAAAACAATAATGCGCGGCAGCTGGGTTGTGCGCTTATGAGAATAGCAAGTCTAAACACGCGCCGACATCCCGAGGGTCTTCTTTTCAACGTCCTGGTACAACCCCGATCCTCCCAAAATATGGTTGCCGGAATTCACGATGGGGCCCTCAAAATAAAATTAACCGCACCACCGGTGGACAATGCCGCCAACCGGATGTGCCTCAAGTTTCTGGCCAAATCCCTTAACGCTTCCAAATCCGCCCTTAAAATCATTACCGGCCACACCAGCCGTCACAAAATGATACTGCTGCGGTCTGATCATATCAACCCATCCGTTGATGAATACAAACACCTTGAGCAGTTGATAGAAAATTTGGCCAAATCCCGAAATGAGCCCTGCCGCAAACAGGGTCGCCGGTAAATTTTCAGATTTGGTTGACAGAAACCCCTTGACTAATTATTGTTGTTCCGGTAAACATTGATTCGCAAAAATTGATGCGGGGTGGAGCAGTCTGGTAGCTCGTCGGGCTCATAACCCGAAGGTCGCTGGTTCAAATCCGGCCCCCGCTACCAATAAAATAAGGGGTTTAGAAGAGGCGCACTTCTAAACCCTTTTTTTATGATCTTCTCCGACTCAGGTTAAGAAATGCATTGAGTTTAACCGCAAAATAATCTAATAATCTAGTAGGGCTGACAAATAAGAAACACGGAGCAATTCAATCGGCAGGGATTGGATGGATAAGCCAATAGAAAAACGTCATCACGAGCGGGTTAACCGGGATACCATGATAACCCTCGAGTCATTGCAGATCGGTGTTAATGAAGACACGCACATGGTCAACTGCAGTGATAACGGTTTATATTTTGAGTCCGATCAATTTTTACAACCCGGCGACGAAATTTTTATTGAGGTAGAAAACTATCTCGATGACCAAACCGATCCCTATTTATGCCATCACGCTAAAATAGTGTGGGGCCAGAGGCTACCAAACGCCGCCTATGCTTTTGGGTATGGCGCCGAATATGTACGTTTTGCCAACGAGCAGAATTCATCCGAAGCTGATTCGGATCAGATTGGAGATTTAAGGAGACATCCGCGACATTGCATTGCGAAAAGAATATCTTTCCGGCTCAAGAATAAACTTTACAACGGAATCATTCGTGATATCAGCCGCAATGGATGTTTCATCGAAAACCGTGCATTTCTCAATGTTGGACAAATTTTATATGTGGCAATACCCGGCACCAAATTTGTTGGAAATAATATACTGCGGGTTGAAGTTGTTCGTCTAAGCCCGCTTGGCGTCGGCGTCATATTCAAAAGCAACACCAAACAGAAGCCGGCGAAATAACCTGCTTGCTGGTGACCAGTATATACGGGGAAACCGGCAGAGAACCCAGGGGGATGTATCGACCAGGTTGGCGGACGCCCCCATCCATTCAAGATTTTCCCCATTTTCTCTTTTACTTCAGAAACCGATCATCACCAACATCCATGACACTGCGCCATTTGACCTTCAAAGGGCGATATAATATACTAGATACAATTGTTCGACTGGCGCTGGGCTAGTTGAAGTGCCCCTAACCCTTTACGGAACGCATGCTTATGGCCGACCCAAAATCTCCGATATATTCGCGCAATAAAGACAGACGCTCGGTCTTTAACCGGCGATGGATTAAAACAGATTACCAGGGCGAGGAACGCCGCAGTGGCAAAGATCGACGCGAAGAGCCCCCGCTCAAAGAATCGCCGAACGAGGATCTGCCGGTACCGGAAAACACCGAATTTCAAAAGCGAGCCGGTCTGGAAAGGCTGCTGGTCACCAACACCATTCAACTTGAGGCCCTCACACGGATACTGCTTGAAAAAGGTATTGTCAGCGAAAAGGAGTTAATGCAGATGATGAACAAGGTACAAGTTGAGTATCAGGGCAAAGGAGATAAATGATGAATGCGCAAGCCCGGGCCATGCTGTTGGCGAGTTTTGTCGGCGATGCGCTCTCACTGGGGGTACACTGGATATATAACACCAATGTCATCGATAAAAAATGGGGTCGGGTAGAAAACTATCTAAAGCCTGAAAGGCCGACCTATCACCCGACCAAAGACCTCGGAGACTTCACCCATTACGGGGATCAGACCCTGGTGCTGCTCGAATCGGTTGCTGAGAATTCAGGCTATAGCCTCAACCATTTTGCCACCAGCTGGCAGGATTTCTTTAAAAATTATGACGGCTATTTTGACGGTGCCACCAAAGATACCCTTGACAATCTGGCTGCCGGCAGAGAACTCATTGCAGCCGGTTCCGGATCTGATGATCTGGCGGGGGCTGCCAGGATTGCGCCGCTGGTTTACTGCTATCGCAACGACGAGGGCAAACTGATACAAAGCGTTCGATCACAAGCGGCTTTCACCCACAACAACCCGGAAGTCATCGACAGCGCTGAAATATTTGCCAGGGCAGCATTACAGGTCTTAGACGGACAGACGCCGGTAACCGCCATCAAACAGGTTGTGGATGACGGCTTTTCCCGGGAACCCTATACCGCATGGGTGCAAGAGGGCCTGCAAAGTGCGACTGTGGAAACCCGCCAGGCCATGCTGGATTTCGGTCAGATGTGTGAAGTCGAATCGGCTTTTCCCTGTGTCATCCATCTGGTCGCCAAATATGAAAAGAACTTGAGCCAGGCTTTGATCGAAAACGCCATGGCGGGCGGTGATTCCGCTGGCCGGGGATTGATCGCCGGCATGGTCCTGGGCGCCCACCTGGGGCTGGAAGCCATTCCCCCGAGATGGCTGACGGAACTCAAGGCCCATGACCGTATCGTCGAATTGATGAACACCATGGGAGAATGAATGCAAATCACGACCACACCGCTGGACGGGATGCTGATCGTCACACCCCGGGTATTCGAGGATGAGCGGGGCTATTTTCTGGAAACCCACCATCATCGGCGCTTTCAATCCGCCAAGATTGACAGCGTCTTCGTACAGGACAATCTCTCGTTTTCAACCAAAAGCGTGCTGCGGGGTTTGCATTTTCAGAAAACCAAACCCCAGGCCAAGCTGATCCAGGCCATCTCCGGTGGTATTTTCGATGTGGGGGTCGATCTGCGGCCGGACTCCCCCACGTTTGGTAAATGGTTCGGGGTGGTATTATCAGAAGAAAACAAGCGTCAGCTCTTTGTACCGGAGGGATTCGCCCATGGGTATTGTGTCCTTAGCCGGTATGCCCATGTGGCCTACAAATGCTCCGATTACTACGACCCTGAAGACGAAGGCGGCTTGCTGTGGTCGGACCCGGACATCGGCATTGACTGGCCCGTGAAAGATCC